>ENA-OQAA01000267-OQAA01000267.1-human-gut-metagenome-genome-assembly--contig:-NODE-267-length-36713-cov-2.353715_pt1 | contig 36713 bp, 47 predicted proteins | sample MGYA00242489_ERZ504515 | MGnify/ENA primary metagenome ERZ504515 (study PRJEB26092, sample SAMD00036237) | human gut metagenome | host: Homo sapiens | study: EMG produced TPA metagenomics assembly of... | reverse complement strand
CAAGCAGCGAACAATATCCACACCGAAAGGATGAAAGGAGCGGTAAATCCCGGCACCCGCCGCTGCAAGCTGAAAAAGACGGGCTATCCAAGCGGATAAGCACGCACCTGCAACCAACAATGATAAAGAAGCTACGGAAACCGGCATAAATACTCCGATTGCTATTCCCACCAAAGTACCGTTAAACCCGTAAAGTCCGTTCCTTATATCTTCGCGACTGTAACCGGAAAGACAAGCCGTTAGTGTACTTACAACATTACCCGCAATCGCCAACAAGGCCATTTGCCAGGAATTCAGAAGGATACCTGCCAACATCAATACTCCCGACAGCGCATTGTTCTGAAACATCACCTGGCCTACACCACGCCCTAAAGTAAGAAAAGCGTCTTTCATATACTCTTTCAAAAGCTATTTATATAATATAATCCGCTGCAAAATTACATATGTTTTGTCTTTTCAGATTAAACAAACAATGATTATTAACGAACTTCCGTCCAACAAATGTCCAACAAATATGCGGCAAACCACATTTATAGCAACATCGGACAAGTCCCCTATCCCTTTTTCCCCTTATTTTTGCATCGTGAACAAACCGATAGAATATATGGAAACCAAGAAGACAACCCGGGAAGAGTATCAGAAGTGTGTGAATGCAGTGGTGGATTATATCAATCTCCACCTCGGAGAAGAAATCGACCTGAAATCGCTGGCCAAGATTTCCCATTTCTCTCCGTTCTACTTCCACCGCATCATGAAAGCTTTTTGGGCGAACCCATAGGTACGTTTATTGTCCGGACACGTACTGAAACGGCAGCACGGTTATTGCGCTACACCGATTTGCCGATAGCCGACATTGCTTATCGCATCGGTTATTCGTCTTCCTCGTCATTGTCTAAAGTGTTCAAGCAGTTCTACGGTATTTCACCTTTAGAATATCGTAACAATAAAAACTTTGTAATTATGAAACCAGCTATTATCCGTCCTGAACTCAAACTGAAACGGGAAATCAAAGAACTTCCGGTCCGAAATGTGATTTATATCCGATTGTTCGGAGACTATAAACTAAATGATTATTGCGGCACGTGGATGCGCCTTCAACAATTTGTCCAAGAGGAAAAGCTACCAATGGGAGAAGTGATGCCTTACTGTATTTTTCATGACGACCCTAAAGTGACCCCGATAGAGAAACTGCGTACCGATGTATGTATGGTTATGCCTGCCGCCGTAACTCCGAAAGGCAATATCGGCTTCAAGCAACTTCCGGCAGGACGCTATGCCATATTCCTGTATAAGGTTCGTACGAACACCTGCAAAGTGTGTACGACACAATCTATGGAAATACATCCCTGAAATGGAATGTACATTCAGGGATGAAGCCAGTGCCGAACGATACCTGAATAATCCGGCTGATACTGCACCGGATGAGTTACTGACAGAAATCTATATTCCGATAGAATAAATTAAAATATGTAAGGTATGGGTTCGTCATTCTTCATTATGTCCGGAATGAGAAACCATACCTTATGAAACAGACAAACACCCCTACTTCACCTGCTTATAGTCCGCAATGAATCCTTCCGTCATCCACTTTGCCAGAGCCTGGCGGTTGGAACTGATAACGAAACGGCGCTGGTCGAACGTATTCTGGATATTGCCCAGTTCAACGAAGACCGAAACCGGAGCGGCTTGCAGCAACACGTAGAGGTTACGCGAACTGACAGTCCCTTCAAATCCGCGATTGGGCTGATGTTTGTCATATTTCGATTCGAAAGTTTCTTTCATGGTAACCGCCAGTTTCTTTCCCGACACGCTTTTCGGAGCATGGTAAAAGAATACGTCCGTCTGCGCACTCCTGCTGCGGCTGTCCACATGCAAGAATATAGCCCGGCAATACTTATACTTCCTACGGTCTTTCCGGTAGAGTTCATTGATTTTGGTGCAACGCTGTTGCAGGCGGGCTACCTGATTCAGCGGAATGGCATCGCCCATGCACGTTTCCCGCTTACTGTTGGAAAGGTAGCGGCTGTCTCGGATTCCGTCTTTGGCATCCTGAATGATGATATGCACTTCCGCGCCTTCCTGCATCAGATTACGGGCAAGGCGCAAGGCAACATCATAGGCATATTCATCCTCGTGCAATTCCACCTTTCCTATTTTTCCGATAGCTCCGGGATCGGGACCGCCATGCCCGCTGACCACATAGAAGCAAGCACCCTGCAAGCGGTTGGACGTCACTGTCACATCGGCCAGCTTCTTCCCGAACAGTCGTTCGCGAACCACTCTCTTTTTACCGGCAACAGCTTTGGGCGAAACGGAGGCAGAAGTCCCTTTCTTCAAGGGCGGCAACACATATTTCACTCCCAATCGCAGTTCTTCTTTTCCACGCAGACGTTTTTCGTTCAGCTTCATAAACTCATTATAGTAGGCTTTTCCCGGACGTTTGTTCCGTTCCAGAAAAGACGAAATACCCTCGCCCGATTTGGGTGTGGCATATTCTCCCTGAGCAGAGACATCCAAAAGAAGAAAAGTACAGAAGAGAACAGCAAGCAAGCAAAATATACGTTTCATATTCCCGTTATTCGTCATTTATTTCGTATCGGCAGCAGATTTTCAACTGCTTAAATTATAGCATTTTACCATTCGCGCGCACAAAATTATATTTTTTTCCCTACTTTTGCGACAACTTACGTGTTTTAAAGAAAAGAAACTCTAAATACAGATAGCATTATGGCAAAGCAATTCAAGCCGGAGACACTGTGCGTACAGGCAGGGTGGACTCCTAAAAAGGGAGAACCCCGCGTACTCCCCATTTATCAAAGTACAACTTCAAATACGATACCAGCGAGCAAATGGCGCGTCTGTTCGACCTCGAAGACAGCGGTTACTTTTACACCCGTCTGCAGAATCCTACGAACGATGCCGTTGCCGCCAAAATAGCCGCCCTCGAAGGCGGTGTAGCCGCCATGCTGACATCGAGCGGACAGGCAGCGAATTTCTATGCCATCTTCAACATCTGCCAGGCAGGCGACCACTTCGTATGCTCATCCACTATCTATGGCGGAACGTTCAACCTGTTTGGCGTGACAATGAAAAAACTGGGTGTCGATGTAACGTTTGTCAACCCCGATGCGCCCGAAGAGGAAATCTCCGCCGCTTTCCGTCCGAACACCAAAGCCCTGTTCGGCGAAACAATCTCTAACCCTACGCTGGAAGTTCTCGACATCGAAAAGTTCGCCCGTATCGCCCACAAGCACGGCGTACCTTTGATTGTAGACAATACTTTCCCCACTCCTATCAACTGCCGCCCGTTTGAATGGGGAGCCGATATAGTAGTCCACTCCACTACCAAATACATGGACGGACACGCCACCAGCGTAGGCGGAGCAGTTGTAGACAGCGGCAATTTCGACTGGGAAGCACATGCCGACAAATTCCCCGGTCTCTGCACACCGGACGAATCGTATCACGGGCTGACTTATACAAAAGCTTTCGGCAAACTGGCTTACATCACTAAAGCAACGGCGCAACTGATGCGCGACCTCGGCAGCATCCAGTCTCCGCAGAATGCGTTCTTGCTGAACCTCGGTCTGGAAACTCTGCACCTGCGCATGCCGCAACACTGCGGCAATGCCCAAAAAGTAGCCGAATACCTTTCCAAAAACGACAAAGTGGCATGGGTGAACTATTGCGGCCTGCCCGACAACAAGTATTACGCATTGGCACAGAAGTACATGCCCAACGGCTCCTGCGGCGTTATCTCTTTCGGACTGAAAGCGGCCGCGAGGTGTCTATCAAGTTTATGGACTCGTTGAAGCTGGCAGCTATCGTAACTCACGTTGCCGATGCACGTACTGCGTGCTCCATCCTGCCAGCCATACGCACCGCCAGCTCTCTGACGAGCAACTGTTGGAAGCAGGTATCCGCCCCGACCTCATCCGTTTCTCGGTGGGCATTGAAAATGCGGATGATATCATCGCAGATATAGAACAGGCACTGAACGCATAAGCATCATCTGTTCAAGTGAAACGCATCATCTGTCGAGGGCTGTTCAATCATACATTCAGCCTCAACGGATGATGCATTTCATTATTATTCAGTTTTCAATGTTATCGGCAGGCTTTCCTCACCCTGACAGAAGGTCTTTGCCTTCACTACCGGAGCATGGCACGGCACGGGCGCTTCCCACAAAGCGGATTGGGCATCCGGTTCCGAACCATCCGTTGTGTAACGTATTTCAGCACCTCGAATGGCAACGTTGGCATAAAGCTTACCGTCCTTCACCAACAATCCCGGATGAGGCAGGCGGAAATTGATACCGTTCCTTGTCCAATAAGGCATTTCCATATCGCTGATTTTTTCATAATACAACGCCAATGCTTTGTTGAAGGCTTGCTGTTCCTGTGCACCCCGCAGTTCTTCCCATGCCGGATAAGCATTCCAGCCACGCTCTGCCAGTCCCATGATTTTCGGGAAAAGAAGGTATTCCACACCGTTAAAGCTACGGATTGTTTCGGCAAACAACTGACCTTGCACACCCAGGATATTCTTTCGCCCCTCTGCCGTCAGAACTGTTTTTCCCTTTTCCGCTGCATCCAAATCGACGGGATTGCCTGCACCGTCCGTACGCAACGAACGATAGATGCTGAAAGGAAGCATGGAGAAAGAGACTGACTCATCCACATAACCGCCCCAATCGAGCCCGCGCTCGTCGGGATGCCCGTTGTACGCCATATCCATATAGAAATTGCCCACATTACAGAGAATCACCGGATAGCCGTTATTGGCAATCTGATATACCACCTCATCGTATCCCGGAACCGTATTCCAGCAGTACACGCCCGCCGCCTGAGTCCGCAATTGCCGGTGCGCCTCTTCGGTATGCCCCAAAGCAACTTCCTGCCAACCGCTGAATTTCAGTCCGTTCCTTTGCATAATGTCTGCCATCTGCGTGATGAAATGCTCAGCCAAGTCATGCGGTTTCGTCATTCCTTTCTCTTTCATCAACGCCTGACATTTTGGAGAACCCAGCCATACGCCGCGCGCCACTTCATCGCCGCCAAGATGCACCGTAGCCAGCGGTACGCCGGCTTCCCTGTACATAGCCGCAAGTTCCTGAATCACTTTCTCCATAAAGCGATAAGTAGAGGCATCGCCACATTTATCACATTGTCCGTATAATACTGCACGGATGCGTAGCGGGAAGTATCTTCCGGCTCACTCAGCAGATATTCGGCGGCCTTTTCCACATCCGTGTCCTTATACTTATTATAACGCGCTTTCATGGAGACGATAGCCGCACGGGCATGTCCGGGAGATTCTATTTCCGGTATGACGCGGATATGTCTTTCGGCAGCATAACGCAACAGACCGATAAAGTCCTCACGGGAGTAATATCCGTTGCCTACGGTTGCGGCATCCGGGTCGTAACCGCCGTCATAGCACGGATAGAGACAACGGCTCTCGTCGGTGGTATGTCCGCGGCGGCTGCCCACGGCGGTCAGCTCTTCCAACCCCGGAATTTCCAGACGCCATGCCTCATCATCCGAAAAATGGAAATGGAGCACATTCATTTTGTAAGAAGCGAAAACGTCCACCAGCTTTTTCAGATTGTCTACGGTAGTGAAGTTGCGGGCAATGTCTATCATCTGCCGCGATACAGAAGGTCGGGATAATCTTCCACAGACATAGCGTCCAGCCGGTACGGCGCTTCTTTACCTTTCAGCATCGCCAGCAAAGTTTGCGTACCGTTGAAAACTCCGTGCGGAGTGGCGGCGCTAATCTTTATCCGGTCGCTGTCTATAACCAAATCATAGTATTCATCGTTCACAGCTTTCGCCTTGTCAGTCAAGGTTTCCAAAGCAATCGTAACGGGAGCTTTATCCACTACTTCCAAGCCGTACAGAGCGGATAGCTTCTCTTTCAGCAACCTTGCCTCAACGGCATACGCGTCCGGATACGCCAAAGCCACCTTGCCATCCAGCACAACAGCGCCTTCGGCAGACGTCGCTTTCTTTACCGACGGCAATATATCCCATGGTTGCAAAGCCGATACGTTCTCCAGACGAAGATTCGATTCGTATATTTTAGTTGCATCCGGATAGCCGGGCAGTGACTCCGGCGAGGGCAACGCAAGCGTATTCAGCGTTACGGGAAGCGGACTGCTTTCCTTACCGTCTGCCGTAGCCACCCAATACGTGCCCTCAGGCGCGTGCGAATTCCGGTCTATCTTGTAAGAACACAGAAAAGTGATACGCATGGAATCGCCGGAAGCCAACGGAGTAAAGCTTTCTGTCGGATACATCTTAAAGAAGTTTCCGTTCACCGGTTCCACCTTAACGGCAGGATTCCCTACCTGCTTCACATTGCGGGGAAGTTGCGAATAATAGATTGTCCAATTTCGGGGAAGAGGAGCGCCGGAGATGTTTTTAAGAACAAAGGAGTTTTCATAATATCCGGGTTCCGCATTACCCGTACCCATTTCCCAGGTCAGGGAAACCGGAGCTTCGGGTTTGTCACTCGTTCCGCATCCTGCCAGCAACGGCGCGGTGCAAAACAATAATCCTGCAAGAGGAAGTTTAAAAATCTTCATAAAACAACTGTGTTAAGTTAATAATTTGGGGTAATACTTAAATCTATTGCCAAAAATAAGCATTTTTAGTTTATTTACTGATAATTCTAATAGAAATTATCCGATACAGACTACAAATTAGAACTTTTATCTCTAAATTTGCGACCAAATCATAACAAATTTAACTAATCTACCATGGCTAAGATAACCAAAGAAGCTGCCTTGCTCTATCACTCGCAAGGCAAACCGGGAAAAATTGAAGTAGTGCCCACCAAGCCCTACAGTACACAAACCGACCTTTCACTCGCTTATTCTCCGGGCGTTGCAGAACCGTGCCTCGAAATCGAGAAGAACCCGCAGGACGCATATAAATATACAGCCAAAGGCAATCTGGTAGCTGTAATCTCCAACGGAACCGCCGTTCTCGGTCTGGGCGACATAGGCGCACTCAGCGGAAAGCCCGTTATGGAAGGAAAAGGGCTGTTGTTCAAAATCTATGCCGGCATCGATGTATTCGATATCGAAGTGAACGAGAAAGACCCCGACAAGTTTATCGAAGCAGTCAAGGCAATTGCCCCCACGTTCGGCGGTATCAACCTGGAAGACATCAAGGCTCCCGAATGTTTTGAAATAGAACGCCGGCTGAAAGAAGAACTTGATATTCCGGTGATGCACGACGACCAGCATGGTACGGCCATCATCTCCAGCGCCGGACTGCTGAACGCACTGGAAGTGGCAGGCAAGAAGATTGAAGACGTAAGAATCGTAGTGAACGGCGCAGGTGCTTCCGCCACCTCATGCACCAAACTGTACGAGTCGCTCGGCGCACGCCGCGAGAACATCCTGATGCTGGACAGCAAAGGCGTCATCACCAGCGACCGCGAGAACCTGACCGAACAGAAGCGTTACTTTGCAACCGACCGCCGCGACGTGCATACCCTTGCCGAAGCCATCAAAGGCGCCGACGTATTCCTCGGCCTGTCCAAAGGCAATGTACTGACGCAGGATATGGTACGCAGCATGGCCGACCACCCCATTGTATTCGCCCTTGCCAACCTACTCCGGAAATATCCTACGAAGATGCCATGGCAGCGCGTCCGGACGTACTGATGTCTACCGGCCGTTCCGACTATCCGAACCAGATTAACAACGTTATCGGCTTCCCCTATATCTTCCGCGGTGCACTCGATACGCAGCAAAGGCCATCAACGAAGAGATGAAGATTGCTGCCGTACACGCCATCGCCAATCTTGCCAAACAACCCGTACCCGACGTGGTGAACGAAGCCTACCATGTGAACAACTTCACCTTCGGTCCGGAATACTTCATCCCGAAACCGGTAGACCCGCGCCTCATCACCGAAGTGTCCTGCGCCGTGGCAAAAGCCGCCATGGACAGCGGGGTGGCCCGCAAGCACATTGCAGACTGGGATGCCTACCGCCTGCAACTGCGCGAGCTGATGGGCTATGAAAGCAAGCTCACCCGCCAGCTCTACGACACCGCCCGCCGCAACCCGCAACGTGTGGTATTTGCCGAAGGCATTCACCCCCAATATGCTGAAAGCTGCCGTTGAGGCCAAGGCCGAAGGTATCTGCCATCCATCATATTGGGCAATGACGAAGCTATCGAGAAGCTGGCAAAAGAACTCGACCTCAGCCTCGAAGGCATTGAAATCGTAAACCTGCGCCATCCCAACGAATCGGAACGCCGCGAACGTTACGCACGTATCCTTTCCGAAAAGCGCGCCCGCGAAGGCGTCACCTACGAAGAGGCCAACGACAAGATGTTCGAGCGCAACTACTTCGGCATGATGATGGTGGAAACCGGTGAGGCCGACGCTTTCATCACCGGATTGTACACCAAGTACAGCAACACCATCAAGGTGGCCAAAGAAGTAATCGGCATCCGTCCGGAATTCAAGCACTTCGGCACAATGCACATCCTCAACTCCAAGAAAGGCACGTACTTCCTTGCCGATACGCTTATCAACCGCCATCCCAATGCGGAAACGCTGATAGACATCGCCAAACTGTCGGAGTATACCGTACGCTTCTTCAACCATACTCCCGTTATGGCCATGCTGAGCTACTCCAACTTCGGTACGGACAAGGAAGGAAGTCCGGTAAGCGTGCACGAAGCCGTAGACTACATGCAGCGCAACTATCCCAACCTTGCCATCGACGGCGAAATGCAGGTGAACTTTGCCATGAACCGCGAACTGCGCGATGCCAAGTATCCGTTTACCCGTCTGAAAGGAAAGGATGTGAATACGCTTATCTTCCCGAACCTGAGTTCCGCCAACTCCGCATACAAACTGTTACAGTCGATGGATATGGACTCCGAACTCATCGGCCCGATACAGATGGGACTGAACAAGCCTATCCACTTTACCGATTTTGAAAGTTCCGTGCGCGATATAGTAAACATTACCGCAGTAGCCGTTATCGATGCCATTGTGGACAAAAAGAAAGCAGGCAAATGAAAAGGCAATTTTCCAGATTTCAAATCGTTTGCATCACGCTTCTTTGGGCAGCGCTTTGCTACATAGTACTGACAACCGCCGAACGGATTGACGGACCAATTATCCTGACACTTGTCATTTCAGCAGCATTGGTATTCATTCCTGTAATAAAAGCGCTCAAAAGGAAATAAATAATATCTTTTTATTCATTTTTACGGGATAAAACAATATTTTTGTTGTTTATCCCGTATTTTATTTATAAATTGTTTGCTTGTATCATTTTTATGTTTACTTTTGCAACCGCAACAAGAGGTAAGGCGCTACCGCATCACCGCCTTACAATATAAATATGCAAACCCAATAAAAGAAATAGATTATGAATGCAGCTAAGGTATTAGAAGATTTGAAAAGACGGTTCCCCAATGAACCGGAGTATCATCAGGCAGTAGAAGAAGTGCTTTCTACCATTGAAGAAGAGTACAACAAACATCCGGAGTTCGACAAAGCCAATCTGATTGAGCGTCTTTGCATCCCCGATCGCGTTTACCAGTTCCGTGTTACTTGGGTGGATGACAAGGGTAACGTACAAACCAACATGGGTTACCGTGTACAGCACAACAACGCCATCGGTCCGTACAAAGGCGGTATCCGTTTCCACGCTTCCGTGAACCTCTCCATTCTGAAATTCCTTGCTTTCGAACAGACTTTCAAAAACTCGCTGACTACCCTGCCTATGGGTGGCGGTAAGGGCGGTTCGGACTTCTCTCCGCGCGGCAAGTCAAATGCAGAGGTGATGCGTTTCGTTCAGGCTTTCATGCTGGAGCTGTGGCGTCACATCGGTCCCGAGACCGACGTTCCTGCCGGTGACATCGGTGTAGGTGGCCGCGAAGTAGGTTTCATGTTCGGCATGTACAAGAAACTGTCTCACGAGTTTACCGGAACCTTTACGGGAAAAGGCCGCGAATTCGGCGGTTCGCTGATTCGTCCGGAAGCCACGGGTTACGGCAACATCTACTTCTTGCTGGAAATGCTGAAAACCAAAGGTACAGACCTCAAGGGCAAGACCTGCCTGATTTCCGGTTCGGGCAACGTGCTCAGTACACTGCGAGAAAGTACTGGAAATGGGTGGCAAAGTCCTGACAATGTCCGATTCCGATGGTTACATATACGACCCCGCAGGTATCGACCGTGAAAAGCTGGATTACATCATGGAACTCAAGAACCTCTACCGTGGACGCATCCGCGAATATGCAGAGCAATATCCGGGCGTTAAGTATGTGGAAGGTGCACGTCCCTGGGGCGAAAAAGCAGATATCGCTCTGCCTTCTGCCACTCAGAATGAAATCAACGGTGACGATGCCAAGAAACTTATCGCCAACGGTGTAATGGCAGTATCCGAAGGTGCAAACATGCCTTCTACTCCCGAAGCTATCAAAGTGTTCCAGGAAGCCAAGATTCTGTATGCTCCGGGCAAGGCAGCCAATGCCGGCGGTGTATCGGTATCGGGCCTCGAAATGACCCAGAACTCCATTAAACTGGCTGGAGCGCCGAAGAAGTGGACGAAAAGCTGAAAAGCATCATGAAGAACATCCACGAGGCTTGCGTGCAGTACGGAACGGAAGCCGACGGTTACGTAAATTACGTAAAGGGCGCCAACGTTGCCGGATTTATGAAAGTAGCCAAGGCAATGATGTCGCAAGGTATCCTGTAAGCAGGATGATTGTTACGGTATAATAAGAGGAAAGCATGTAAGATTTATCCGAATTTTGACATGCTTTCCTCTTTTTTTATCTGATAATATTGTTTACATTTACTTCCGTTTTCCAAAAGCCAAAAAGTAAATGATATGAAACGATTACTTTTCCTTCTATTCAGTTGTGTCCTGTTTTTCCAACCTTACTGCCAGGCGCAGCCTCTCACATCCGAAGAAAGTCCTGTAACATTAAGTACCGCTACCGGCGACATCAAAGGCAGACTTCTCCTGCCTGCCAATGCCACAACCTGTCCCGTAGTGCTGCTTATCGCCGGTTCCGGCCCTACCGACATGGACGGCAACAATCCCATGATGAAAAACAATTCGCTGAAATTCCTTGCCGAGGGACTGGCACAGAAAGGCATCGCCTCGCTCCGTTTCGACAAACGCGGCATAGCCGGCAGCGCCGCAGCAGGCAAAGAAGAGTCCAAACTCTGCTTCGAGGATTATGTAAACGATGTGACGGGCTGGATAGACTTTCTTGCCAAAGACAAACGCTTCACCGGCATCACAGTGGCCGGACATAGCGAAGGCTCGCTCATCGGCATGCTTGCCTGCCAGAGTCGCCCCAAAGTAAAGAGTTTCATTTCCATTGCCGGCGCAGGCAGTCCGGCATACGAAATCATAGAAAGCAAGTGGCTGCCCAAATGATGCCGGAGCCATACGGAAAGAAGTGGCGGACATCAACCGCTCGTTAAGAAACGGAAAAGAGGTGGCGCAAGTTCCTGCCTATCTGCAGGCGCTGTTCCGGCCTTCCGTACAGCCCTACCTCATCTCCTGGTATAAATACAATCCGCAGACCGTCATCGCTTCCCTGAAAATGCCCGTGCTGATTCTTCAAGGCAAAAACGATATTCAGGTAAAGGAAGAGGATGCAATGCTGCTGAAGAAAGCATCTCCCAAGGCAGAACTCGTTCTGATAGACAAAATGAACCATGTGCTGAAAGATTGCGAAAGCACCGCACCGCAGCAACAAATGGCAGTGTACAATAATCCTTCACTGCCCGTCAATGCCGCGTTGATGAATGCAACCGTACGGTTCGTCAATAACAGCAAATAAAAAACAATAACAGATATGACAACAAAAGAAATTCCCGTACTGCTCCTCACCGGTTATCTGGCAGCGGTAAAACGACGTTAGTAAACCATATTCTCGCCAATAAACAAGGCATCAGATTCGCAGTTATCGTCAATGACATAGGCGAGGTAAACATTGACGCGGACCTCATCCAAAAGGGCGGCATCGTGGGCAAGAAAGACGAAAGCTCGTTGCGCTTCAAAACGGCTGCATCTGCTGCACGCTGAAAACGGACCTGATAGAGCAAATAGGCGAAATCATGCGGATGGAACGTTTCGACTATATCGTTATCGAAGCCAGCGGCATCTGCGAACCCGAACCTATCGCACAGACCATCTGCTCCATTCCCCGCCTGGGCGGCATGTACACCCAATACGGCATCTGCCGCCTGGACTGCATCACCACCGTAGTGGACGCCCTGCGCCTGCAAGACGAGTTCGCCTGCGGCAACGACCTCACCCGAAAAGGGATTGACGAGGAAGACATTGAAAATCTTATCATCCAGCAGATTGAATTCTGTAATATCATTCTTCTGAACAAGGCAGCGGAAGTAAAACCCGAAGAGCTGGAACGCATCAAGCAGATTATACGTACCCTACAACCCGCAGCAGAAATCATCGAATGCAATTACGCGGATGTGGATTTAAAGAAGATTATCCATACAGACCTGTTCGACTTCGACGCGTGGCTACCTCGGCAGGATGGATTCGCGGGATAGAGAAACCAGCCACCGAAGAGGAAGAAAAAGAAGCGCACGGACATCATCACCACGAAGAAGGGCATGATCATCATCATGAAGAACATGAACATCACCACGAAGAGCACGAGCATCACCACGAAGAGCACGGACACCATCATCATCACCATCACGAAGGGGGCGAAGTGGAAGAATACGGCATCGGTACTTTCGTTTACTACCGCCGTCCGGCATTCGACATTCACAAATTCGACCATTTCATCGCTACCAGATGGAGCCGCAACATCATCCGTGCCAAAGGCGTATGCTATTTCAGCCACAACCGCGACATGTCCTACCTTTTTGAACAGGCAGGCACTCAGAAACAACTGACCGAAGCCGGGCTGTGGTATGCCACAGCCCCCGAAGAAGACCTGATTGAACTGATGCGTCAAGAACCCGGACTGATGCGCGACTGGGACGAAAAATACGGAGACCGCATGCAAAAGATAGTCTTCATCGGCCAGCACATGGACAAAGAGCAGATTATACGCGACCTCGACGAATGCCTTGAGTAAGCCCATTTCCGTTTCCACCGGAGGAGACGGATGTTTCCCTTAAGGAAACGCCCGTTCCCCTTTAAGGAAACCCGAATTTCCCTGCAGGGAAACTGAAGTTTCTACCATAGGAAACTGACGTTTCCCCCTAAGGAAACCGGAGTTCCCTCCGTGGGGAAACTACATTGCGTTGCATTTCAACCGGTTATCCCTACCAGTCATACCGTTCTACATACTCGTCAAAGTAGTCATCAAGCCGCAGGCCGAGAGCTTCTGCCTGGCTGATAATGTATTGCTGGGCAGCAGGATTAATAAGGTACTCTCCTTTACGGGCAAGGTAATAGTTCTTACGCCCGAAGTAGGAAATAAGCCGCAAACGGAATGTACCCGCCACCCGAACCGTGAGCAACTCTGCCACCCGGGTGAAGCCGCGGGCATAACGCACCGGCGTATTCGGACGGTAATATTCACACTTTCCTTTCATCGACTCCAGCTTCCGGGGAGTAAGCGTAGGCAGGAACGGATATTGCAGGGAAGCATTCTGCAAGGCTATATAGCGCAGGCAGGTAAAGCGTTTCGTACAACAGGCAGAGGCACATACACCGAAGTTGTGGGGCGCCTGTAAATTTTCCAAGTCATTCATTTATTTTACAGATTAGTTTGTCTCAACGCTTCATAGACAGCCGGATGCAGGAAATAACGCATGTCCCTGCCCTCTTCCATCGCCTGGCGGATAAAGGTAGAACTTATTTCGAATGTGGGGCGAAGAGGCCAGTTTTACATTTTGAGGTAAAGTATTCCCGTCCACCTCATAACCGGGACGGGGATAAATAAGAATAAGTTTTCCGCAAGAATACGCTCCGACTGATACCACCGGGAGAAAAGCTTCCAGTTGTCGGAACCTATAATAAGGTGGAAAGTGTCTTGCGGATAAGTCTGTTTCAATTTATCAAGCGTATGCACGGTATAAGACGGACGCGGCAGATGAAACTCGAAATCGGAAGCCCGGAACTTGGGATAGCCTCCAATGGCAAGCTGCACCAGCTTCAGACGGAATTCATCGCTCATCAGAGAGGCTTCTTCTTTCAGCGGATTATGCGGAGTCACCATGAACCACACCTCGTCCAACCCTTCGTATTCACAAAGATAGTTGCAAGCGCCAGATGTCCGATATGTACCGGATTGAACGAACCGCTGAAAATGCCTATATCCACTTGATAAATTGAAAATTAAGAATAAAAAAATACAGAAGGCTATGGTATCAAAGCTTTCCTTTCAGACGTTTCCAACAGCCGTAAATATTTACGCCGCTTATGAACATCACAATAAGCATGGCCGCAGCCGGAGTGTACTCCTTCAGGTCAACATTCAATATAGCCAAGACGATAGCTCCCAAAAACAGAACGATATTCAGGACTAAGAGGACCTTATTGGCTCTCGGCGACAGATTTCTGCCTTTCGTCCGCTTCATCGGTTCAGGAATTGGGTTATCACTTTCAATGCCTCTGCTTTAGCCGTTTCCAAATCATCGTTTACAATGACCGTATCGAATTTCGGTGCAAAGCCAAGCTCGTATTCGGCCTTCGCCACACGGCTCTCGATAACTTCGGGAGCATCCGTGCCGCGGCCTATCAAGCGTTTGCGAAGCTCCTCCACCGAAGGCGGCTGGATGAAAACGGACAAAGCACGCTCGCCGTAGAACTTCTTGATATTGCAACCGCCCACTACATCTACATCGAATACAACATTCTGTCCGGCAGCCAATTGCTTTTCCACCTGTGCTTTCAGTGTTCCGTAGAAGCGGTCCTGATACACTTCCTCGTATTCCAGGAACTCATCGTTGGCTATGCGGCTCCGGAACTCATCGGGAGTGAGAAAGAAATACTCCACCCCGTTCTGCTCCGTGCCGCGCGGCGGACGGCTGGTTGCCGAAATAGAGAAAGCCAGATTCAGGTTCTGCGTCAACAGATAGTTGATAATTGTGGACTTGCCCGACCCGGAGGGGGCGGAAAATATAATCAGTTTACCCATCTGTGGTATTTACTATTTAACGGTTTACTATTTAATCCTCTAATTGGTTTGCTTTAACTTCATGTTGAAGCAAACTTATCATAAATTCATGCAACGTCCGGAACCGGTTCCTTACATCACGTTCAGGACCTGTTCCTTGATTTGCTCCAGCTCGTCCTTCATCTGCACTACAATCTTCTGCATTTCGGCATGATTGGACTTGCTGCCCAGCTGTATTGATTTCGCGGCCCATTTCCTGTGCGATGAAGCCCAGCTTCTTACCTTGTCCGCTACCGCTTTCGAGCGTGCTGATAAAGTATTTCAGGTGATTGGAAAGACGTTGCTTTTCTTCGTTGATATCGAGTTTCTCGATGTAATAGATAAGTTCCTGTTCCAGGCGGTTCTTGTCATAATCCACACTCAATGTCTTTTCAAGCGCATCGGTGATACGGTCCTTTACCTTGCCTACCCGTTCCTGCTCGTAGGGAGCCACCGATTCGAGCAACCGTGCTATATTCTCTATCTTCTCACGGAATTTCTTTTCGAGCGCTGCGCCCTCCTGCTTGCGGAAGTCTATCAGATGATTGATAGCCTCTTCCACTGCCGCATGCACCACTGCCCATTCCTCATCGCTCAGCTCCTGAGTCTCATTCTTCGTCATTACATCCGGCATACGGAGCAGCGTGGCAAACCAGTCGGCAGGTTCGGGAATACCGGCAGCCGCAGAAATTTCCTTAATCCGTTTGTAATAAGCCTCCACCAATTCCTGATTGATAGGAGTGGCCAGTTGTTCCGCATCTTTCTTCTCAATCCAAAGGCTGAAATCGACCTTGCCCCGTTCCAGCATTTTGGATATTTCGTTACGGATTTCCATTTCCTTTTCCCTGTAAAGCGGAGCAATACGGGCAGATAAATCCATCGCTTTGCTGTTAAGCGACTTAATTTCAATATTGATTTTCTTATCGGACAGTTCGGCTGTTGCTTTGCCGTAGCCCGTCATAGATTGTATCATAATGTATAGTTTTATGCGACAAAGATAGCTATTCTCACTGATTATTTATTGCATTCACTGAGAATAATTTGAGCAATAGACAAATATCGCATGCACAACTTAGTATGCAATATTCACTAATTTTCTGAACAGATGCAAGCAAGCAGCCGGCAATTTAATCAATGAATCAGGAATGCAACGACAAACCATTCGGCAAACAACTTGTGTAATCGAAACAAATCACGTAAATTTGCCACAATAAAAATCAGAATAGAAGTTATGTCATGTATCTTGCATATTGAAACATCCACTTCGGCCTGCTCCGTAGCCGTGAGCGAGGACGGACAGAACGTTTTCAAAAAAGAAGACCTGAACGGGCCTTCACACGCCGTATCGCTGGGCGTATTCGTAGACGAAGCCCTGTCATTTGCCGACAGCCACGCCATGCCGCTGGATGCCGTTGCCGTAAGTTGCGGTCCCGGTTCGTACACAGGGCTACGCATCGGTGTGTCTATGGCAAAAGGTGTATGTTACGGGCGCAACCTGCCCCTCATCGGGCTTCCCACCCTGAAAGTGCAATGCGTTCCGGTACTGCTCTATCACGATGAACTGCCGGAAGACGCCCTGTTGTGCTCCATGATTGATGCCCGCCGCATGGAAGTGTACGCCGCCGTTTACGACCGCGCACTGAAACCGGTACGCGACATTGCGGCAGACATTGTGGACGAAAACTCCTATCAGGAGTTTCTGGACAGGCAGCCCGTGTATTTCTTCGGCGACGGTGCAGCCAAGTGCAAGGAAAAGATTGTGCATCCCAACGCTCATTTCATCGACGGCATCCGTCCGCTGGCAAGCATGATGTTCCCGCTGGCAGAAAAAGCTATAGCCGAAAAAGATTTTAAAGACGTTGCCTACTTCGAACCGTTCTACTTGAAAGAATTCGTAGCAAGCCAACCGAAAAAACTTTTATAGCGATTAGTGGTTAGCGGTTAGTGATTAGTGATTAGCGATTAGCAATTAGCGGGCTGCGCAATTGGACCATATAGCATTAATCACTAATCATTAACCACTAACCGCTAATCACTAACCACTAATCACTAACCACTAATAACCAACCGCTAATTCTAAAGGATATGCAATATAATACTCAACAAAAGCGGATGCCTTTGCCCGAATACGGGCGCAGCATCCAGAATATGGTAGACCATGCACTTACAATCGAAGACCGCTCCGAGCGCCAGCGTTGTGCAAATACCATTATCAACATCATGAACATGTTTCCCCACCTTCGCGACATACCCGATTTCAAGCATAAGCTGTGGGATCATCTTGCCATCATGGCGGACTTCAAGCTGGACATCGACTATCCATACGAAGTTATCCGCAAAGACAACCTGATAACCAAACCGGAAACCGTTCCTTATCCCAGCACCAAAATACGTTACCGCCACTACGGCCGTACCCTGGAAGTGCTGATTAAGAAAGCCATCGACTTTCCCGAAGGTGACGAGAAGCAGAACCTCGTTGCACTGATATGCAACCACATGAAGAAAGACTATATGTCCTGGAATAAAGATACTGTCGACGACCGCAAAATAGCGGACGACCTCGCAGAACTGTCCGGCGGCAAACTGCAGATGACCGACAGCCTTCTCCGCCTTATGGCCGAACGGATCGAACAGAATTATCGGCCGAAGATGAATAACCAGAACAACAGAAACAACAACAGAAATAATAAAAGAAAATACTAAAATAGCGGTTAGTGATTTAGCGATTAACGGTTAATATCATAGGACATTCACCACGCTACCCTAATCACTAACCGTTAATCGCTAATCACTAACTACTAACCACTATTTCATGGCTTCATTTGTAATAGAAGGCGGACACAGCCTTTCCGGAGACATTTATCCTCAAGGAGCGAAGAACGAGGTGCTGCAGATTATCTGCGCCACCCTGCTCACTGCCGAAGAGGTGACGGTGCACAACATACCGGACATCCTGGATGTGAACAACCTGATTCAGTTGATGCGGGATATGGGAGTGAACGTATCGAAAAAAAGGCATCGATACATATAGCTTTCAAGCAGCCAATGTTGATTTTGCCTATCTGGAGAGCGATGAATTTCTGAAAAGGTGTTCCAGCCTGCGCGGTTCGGTCATGCTCGTAGGACCGATGGTGGCCCGCTTTGGCAAGGTTATGATTTCCAAACCGGGCGGAGACAAGATAGGCCGCCGCCGTTTGGACACCCATTTCATCGGCATACGGAATTTAGGTGCCGAATTCGTTTACAATGAAAGACGGGAAGTTTACGAAATATCCGCCCGGCAATTGCAAGGCAGCTATATGTTGCTGGACGAAGCATCTGTAACGGGCACTGCCAATATCGTAATGGCAGCAGTGTTGGCCAAAGGTAAAACAACCATCTACAATGCCGCCTGCGAGCCTTACATACAACAGCTATGCCGGATGCTGAACCGCATGGGTGCAAAGATAGAAGGTATCGCTTCCAATCTGCTCACCATCGAGGGAGTGGACGAACTGCACGGAACAGAGCATACCGTTCTTCCGGACATGATTGAAGTGGGAAGCTTCATCGGCATGGCAGCCATGACGAAAAGCGAGCTGACCATCAAGAACGTTTCGCACGAAAACTTAGGTATCATCCCCGACAGTTTCCGGCGTTTGGGCATCAAAATGGAACAACGGGGCGATGATATTTATGTGCCTGCCCAGGATACTTATCAGATAGAATCCTTCATTGACGGTTCTATCATGACAATAGCCGATGCGCCCTGGCCTGGACTGACGCCGGATTTGCTGAGCGTACTGCTGGTAGTTGCCACACAGGCGAAAGGCAGCGTGCTGATTCATCAGAAGATGTTTGAAAGCCGCCTCTTCTTCGTGGACAAACTGATAGACATGGGAGCGCAAATCATTCTGTGCGACCCGCACCGCGCCGTAGTAATCGGACATAACCACGGTTTCAAACTGCGTGGCGGCAATATGACGTCCCCGGATATCCGTGCCGGTATTGCTCTGCTGATAGCCGCCATGAGCGCCGACGGCATCAGCCGTATTCATAACATCGAGCAGATAGACCGGGGGTATCAGAATATAGAAGGACGGCTGAATGCAATCGGAGCAAGAATAACGAGAATATAAGGAAGTGACAAGGCAACAGACAAGGCGATAAAACGATATGATACGAAAAGAAGAAGTATATAAAATAGGTATATTCAACAAACCTCATGGCATTCACGGAGAATTGTCATTCACCTTTACGGATGATATTTTCGACCGTGTAGAGGCCGAATATCTCATCTGCTTGTTGGACGGTATATTCGTACCGTTCTTTATCGAAGAATATCGTTTCCGCTCAGACACTACGGCTCTCGTCAAACTTGAAGGAGTGGATACGGCAGAACGCGCACGGATGTTTACCAACATTGAGGTTTATTTTCCCGTGAAGCATGCCGAAGGAGCCGGACCGGGAGAACTCAGTTGGGATTTCTTCGTCGGTTTCCGTATGGAAGAAGTACACCACGGCCAACTGGGTGAAGTGACGGATGTGGACACCTCTACCATCAACACTCTGTTCGTGGTAGATTATAAAGGAGAAGAATTGCTGATTCCGGCACAGGAAGATTTCATTATGGACATCGACCAGAAGCATAAGGTTATCACGGTGGACCTGCCGGAAGGATTACTTGCTTTAGACGATACGGAAGAAGCGTGAATAAGGCGCGAAACGCAAAGTTCAAATTATAAATAGAAAGTTTATAAGTGGCAGCAAATAAGAAGAAAAAAAGAAGAAAAGCCTTTTGGAGTAATATCAAGTTCAAATACAGACTGACCATTACGAACGAGAATACCCTTGAGGATATTGTCACCTTACGTGTGTCCAAACTGAACGGAATCTCCGTATTGCTTTCCGTACTGACGGTACTCTTTCTGATTGCCTCCCTGATTGTTGCCTTTACCCCGTTGCGCAATTACCTGCCCGGATACATGAACAGTGAAATTCGTGCGCAGGTCGTAGAGAATGCCCTGCGTGTAGACTCGCTCCAGCAACTCGTAGACAGGCAGAATCTGTACATAATGAATATCCAGGACATCTTTCTGGGTAAAATCAAAACCGACACCATCCAATTCCATCGACTCCCTGACTACCGTACGGGAAGATTCGCTTATGGAACGAACGCAACGCGAGGCTGAATTCCGCAAACAGTACGAGGAAACGGAGAAATACAACCTGACGAGCATCGCCTCACGCCCCGAAGTAGACGGACTGATATTCTACCGCCCCACCCGCGGCATGATTTCATCTCCTTTCAATGCCGAAAAGAGGCACTTCGGAACGGATATAGCCGCCAATCCGGGAGAAAGCGTATTGGCAACCCTGGACGGAACGGTCATTCTGAGTACCTATACAGCCGAAACCGGCTATTTGATAGAGGTACAGCATAACCAGGATTTCGTATCCGTCTACAAGCATTGCGGTTCTTTGTTGAAACGCGAAGGCGCACCGTAAAAGGCGGAGAAGCCAATTGCCCTGGTAGGCAACACGCGGACAACTGACTACCGGACCGCACCTGCACTTCGAACTGTGGCACAAAGGAAGGGCGGTAAACCCGGAACTCTATATCGTATTTTAAAAGTATAAAGCATTAAGTATAAGATATAAACCTGAAAGCATAAATTATAAGACTGATGAAGAAACAAATTGCCATACTTGGCTCTACCGGCTCTATCGGTACACAGGCATTACAGGTCATAGAGGAACATCCCGACCGATACGAAGCCTATGTACTGACAGCCAACAACCGGGTAGAGGATTTGATTGCCCAGGCACGCAAGTTCAAGCCTGAAGCAGTGGTAATAGCAAACGAAACGAAATATCAACAACTGAAAGACGCACTTGCCGACCTCCCCATCAAAGTGTATGCCGGCGAAGAGGCCTTATGCCAGATTGTGGCGGAAAAACTATCGACATGGTACTGACAGCCATGGTAGCTATGCCGGGCTGAAACCGACTATGAACGCAATCCGTGCACGCAAGACGATAGCCCTCGCCAACAAAGAAACATTAGTCGTGGCGGGCGAGCTTATCAACGACCTGGCACGTTTCAGCGGTACTCCCATCTTGCCGGTAGACTCCGAACATTCTGCCGTGTTCCAATGTTTAGCCGGAGAAATGGGTAACCCTGTCGAGAAAGTTATACTGACAGCTTCCGGCGGCCCGTTCCGTACCTGTACAATGGAGCAGCTTGCCACCGTAACCAAGGCACAGGCTTTGAAGCACCCCAATTGGGAGATGGGAGCCAAAATTACAATAGACTCCGCTTCCATGATGAACAAGGGGTTTGAAGTGATTGAAGCAAAATGGCTGTTCGGTGTACGCCCCGACCAGATAGAAGTAGTGGTACATCCGCAATCCGTCATTCACTCAATGGTGCAGTTTGAGGACGGAGCAGTGAAAGCACAGTTGGGAATGCCGGATATGCGCCTGCCCATTCAGTACGCATTCTCCTATCCGGAACGCCTGAAAGCGTCTTTCCCCCGGCTGGACTTCAAATTGTGCACGGACCTGACATTCGAGCAGCCGGATACGAAACGTTTCCGCAACCTGGCGCTGGCATACGAAGCGCTGCACCGTGCAGGAAACATGCCATGTATCGTCAATGCAGCCAATGAGGTGGTGGTAGCCGCTTTCCTACGGGACGAAATATCATTCCTCGGCATGAGCGACGTAATCGAGAAGACAATGGCGCGCGTATCCTTTATACAAAAACCTGCTTACGAAGACTATGTGGCAACTGACGCAGAAGCCAGACGAATAGCAAAAGAATTGATAGTTAAAAATTAAATTGCAAATAATAAAATAGTAAATAATTAGATGGAAACATTCTTGATCCGTGCCCTGCAACTTATAATGAGCCTTTCATTGCTCGTAATAATCCATGAAGGCGGGCACTTCCTCTTCGCTCGTTTATTTAAGACACGAGTGGAAAAATTCTGTTTGTTCTTTGACCCGTGGTTCACCTTGTTCAAATTCAAACCGAAAAACAGTGAAACGGAATATGGTATCGGCTGGTTGCCTTTAGGCGGGTACGTCAAAATTGCAGGTATGATAGACGAGTCTATGGATACCGAGCAGATGAAACAGCCCATGCAACCGTGGGAGTTCCGTGCCAAACCGGCATGGCAGCGTCTGCTGATTATGATAGGCGGCGTACTGTTCAATTTCCTGTTGGCATTGTTCATCTACTCCATGATACTCTTTGCGTGGGGAGATGAATATGTACCTTTACAGAAAGCCCCGCTGGGTATGGACTTTAATGAAACGGCTAAAGCAATCGGTTTCCGTGACGGCGATATATTGGTATCCGCCGACGGCGTACCTTTTGAACGCTATGGTGGCGACATGCTGACAAGCATCGTCGATGCACGTCAGGTCAGCGTATTGCGTAACGGGCAGGAAGTATCCGTGTACATCCCCGAAGATATGATGGAACGCCTGCTTGCCGACAGTGTCCGTTTCGCTTCATTCCGCTATCCGTTTGTCATCGACAGCATTATGCCGGGACAACCTGCCGCACTTGCCGGATTACAACCGGGTGACAGCATCACTCAATTGGATGGACGTAACATCGCTTACTTCGACTTTAAGGAAGAAATGCTGAATCGCCAAAAAGCAGCCAACGACAGTACCAGCCGCCTTCTCACCCTGACTTACGTCAGAGCGGGGGTAGCGGATACCGTAAAGCTGACTACAGATTCTTTATATCAAATCGGTGTCGCTGCATCCCTGCAGACAAACAAGCTGTTGCCCGTTGTCAAGAAAGAATATAGTTTCTTCGCATCTATCCCGGCCGGGGTTACCCTGGGAGTAAATACGCTGAAAGGTTAATGTCAGCCAGATGAAGTATCTTTTCTCTAAAGAGGGCGCCAAACAGCTTGGCGGTTTCGGAACAATCGGCAGCATCTTCCTGCAACATGGGACTGGTATCAGTTCTGGTACATGACGGCATTCCTTTCAATCATCCTTGCTTTCATGAACATTCTGCCTATTCCGGCATTGGATGGCGGACATGTCCTGTTCCTCATCTACGAGATTGTAGCACGTCGCAAACCCAGCGATAAGTTTATGGAGCGTGCTCAAATGGTAGGTATGTTCCTATTGTTCGGCTTGCTGATTTGGGCTAACTTCAATGATGTGCTCAGATTCTTCTTCTGATGGTTAGGATATAAAAACACATCGTCTGTTTGAATATAACAGACGATGCGTTCAGTAGTAACAGATGGTGCATTCCATATAAACGCACCATCTGTTTTTTATATTTTTATACCAGGTGTGCAATCCACTCTTCACGGTCGCCCGGCAGAAGGTCGATAACCGGAATCTCAACCATTGTATAGCAACCCGGTTGCTGACGCATTGCAGCACGTGCCACACATATCAGCACTTGCGCAGTAAGCGCCGGGTTATTGATGCGCATGTTGAATTCGAACAGTTGGTTCTGTGTTTTTCCGGAAACACCCTTACGGGTCAGGTTTACACCGTGTCCCATATCAAGCAGTGCATCTACGCTCGGAACAAGTTTCACATGCGTTTCGTCATTTACAAAATATGGATCGGCTTTGATGGCGGCAGCTACTTTGTCAAATTCGTAACCATCGTTCAGTTCGATGTAGACCATACGGCGATGTATGCCCGTACCGGTAGGAATCGTCATTGAAAGAGCGGCTTTTACACCCTCGATAGCCTTTACTGCCACCGTATGTCCCATACTCATACCCGGACCGAAGTTGGTATAGGTAATTCCCTTCGGCGCAATAGCCTCCAGCAAGGTACGCACAACAGAATCGCTTCCCGGATCCCAACCGGCAGAAATAATAGAAACAGTGTTATGTGCTTTTGCCTCAGCATCCAGTGTACGGCGCAATGCCGGAATGCCGGTATGAATATCGAAGCTGTCCACTGTATGGATGCCAAGTGCCAATATCTCTTTAGCATATTTCTCAACGCTACGCGTAGGAGTACAAAGGATGGCCACATCCACATCCTTCAACTCTTTGATATCTTTCACTACGGAATATTCACTCAATTCTGCAGGACGGTTCTCTGCCCCTGCACGACGTACTACTCCTGCGATTTCGAAATCGGGAGCTGCCTGTAATGCCTCAAGTACAAAATGTCCGATATTGCCATAACCCACGATGGCTGCTCTTACTTTTTTTCATCTTTTTATCGGTTTTAGTTATCAACTTCTATTTTATGAGCGCAAAAGTAAGCATTTTAATTTATAACTTAACTATAGAAGCCCTCAAGTTTCACAGAGTTTTTCTTTTTTTAGAGACTAAAAGTCAATAATAATTCCTACATTCGCAGAATTAGGAATAATAATCATATGATAGAATACATTAAAGGTGAAATTGCCGAGCTGAGTCCGGCAAGCGCAACTATAGACTGTAACGGTTTGGGATATGCCGTAAATATTTCCCTGAACACATATGCTGCCATACAAGGAAAGAAAAGCTGCAAGCTATATATCTATGAAGCTATCCGCGAAGACGCCTATATCCTTTATGGTTTTGCAGACAAGCAAGAGCGTGAGCTGTTCCTTCTGCTGATTTCCGTATCAGGCATCGGCGGCAATACGGCCCGCATGATTCTTTCGGCTTTATCGCCTTCCGAATTGATAAATGTTATCAGCACGGAGAATGCCAACTTGCTGAAAACGGTGAAAGGAATCGGTTTAAAAACAGCCCAGCGTGTGATAGTCGATTTAAAAGACAAAATAAAAACCTGTGGAATGGTTTCCGGAGCGGTTGACATAACCAGTCCTGCCTTTACCGCCGCCAATGCACAAGTACAAGAAGAAGCCGTAGCCGCCCTTACAATGCTGGGATTTGCACAAGCTCCTTCACAAAAAGTAGTGACGGCTATTTTGAAGGAAGATGCCAATGCACCGGTAGAACAGGTTATCAAGCTGGCTCTGAAAAGATTATAGTCCATACATATTAATTCATACATTAAAAGTAAACAAGCAATGAAGCCAGTTCCTATTCCCATGAAACAATGGTTGGCTGCCAACGAACGTACACGTGTACTACCCGGCGACCAATGGTATCTCAATTTTTCAGCAAGTATCCTATCGTTAGTAAAGCAATCTCCTCTATTCAAGGAAGATGACTATGCGCAGAAAGATGCCACAGTCTCACTCACTATGTATTTTCAGGATGTAATTGCCCAGACCGGCGGTTGGAAGACATTCACCGAATTATACTACAAACAGTATAATACCTACCTTCCCTTCTATCCGCTATCCGACAGCTACATCCCCGATGAAATCAATCCGGAAGATATAGCATTTGTACTGTGGACATTAAAATCACACTTTGCACTCTATGGACCGGATGAATATACGTTACAAAATCCGTATGATAAGGACTTGTTGGCTTTAGCTCAGGAAGCTTATAAAATGATGGACGAAAAATTTGAAGAAGCGCCTATCAATGAAAAAACTTCTTCTTTTTTATGGGTAATGGGACCGGATTTGTTAGATATGCCCTTTGTTCCTCTTCCCGAAATCACTCCTGAAACAAAACTGAGCAAGGATGTGGAGCATTGTCTGGAATACAGCGGTGGCAAACCTTTATTATATTTTGCTACCTATAAAGAACTCTGCAAATTCTTTGTTGAAGTTCTAAAATGGGAAAATACCCGTTCTGCTTTACTTCCTGACTTACAGTACAAGAAAGAATTCGTAATATACGCCAATGCCAAAGGTATGCTAATAGCCCACGACGTAGCTGCCTATTTTTGTGAAGAGCACAACCCGATGTACAATGCCAAACGCGCTGCTGCCGAAGGCTACAAACTCTTTTGCCGTCCGGGAGCCTGCCCGTTCGACTTAATAAAGTACGGTATGCTCAAAGGAATATTACCTGATGTGCAATTTCCATTTGACAACGGCAAAGAAATACTACAGCAAAATTGGGACTTTATCGCCCGTTATTATCTATGTGAATATTATGAAGGGGAATAAAAACGCACAATCGCACCCTAACCGGAACAAAAAAGCCAAACCGACAGGAAAAAGAATCGGAAAATCAAAACCGTCCAAGGCTAATAACCAATTAAACAGAAGGGTGAAGTAAGCGGTTAGTGATTAGTGATTAGCGGTTAACGATTAGCAACTGTCATGCGACGTAATTACCAACCTAATCACTAACCACTAATCGCTAATTATCCATCATAATTCTATGATTTCTTCTTTGCACAAAGTCAGTTTCTCAAGGCCGTCGGTGGTTACTGCCCATGAGTTTTCAATTCCGACAGGACCTATACCGGGTAAAACAATCTTGGGTTCCAAAGCAAAAACCATACCCGGTTCCAATTCCTGCTTCATACGAGGAGCCAATACAGGCATTTCATTTATTTCCAAACCAATGCCATGCCCTATGAATTTTGCCTTTTGGTCTACTCCCATAAAATAATCCGCAAAACCGGCTTTCGTTACTATTTCAATAGCCTTGTTATACATATCTTCACAAACAGTTCCCGGTTTTGCCATTGCCACAATCTCCTCTTGTATTTCTAAACACGTCTGATGTGCAGCATAGGCCTGTTCCGGCAACTTGCCAATGGAGAACACACGGCTCATATCGCCCATGTAACCATAGAAGTTTCCACCCATATCCACCATGAAACATTGCCCCGCTTGCAGGAGAGTGCCGCTCACGCCACCGGGCAATGAAGGATCAAGCCCTTTGCCGCCCAATGCAAAATCATACGGAGAAGGAACCGCTGCATTGTCACCGGCCAAAAGACTTCCCATGAAGATTTCCATACTCTGTCCGAATACGCGGAAAATACCCAGACAACCTTCCAGACGCATCAACCGTTCTATTTCAACAGATAATTGACGGTCGGTCATTCCCGGCTGATAAACCGAGGGAATCTGTTCGTATGCCTTTGTATGGGCAGCTCCGGAACGACGGAACATTTCGATTTCCATCGGAGTTTTTACGCTTCGTGCCTGACGAATCAACGCAGTGCCGCAAGGCACGACCTCTGTTTCGGGAAAGCAGGCAGCCAAACGATTATATTCCGTAAAGGGTAGTTCGTCACCCTCCAGCATCAACTTGACCGGCAAAGGAAGACCGCATTCTTTCAATAATCCGGTTATTTGCTCCGGCTTACGGATAGGATGAATATGCTCGCCCTCAATATCGTTAGGGCGCTTTATGAACAAACGCGCAGGAGCATTCAACGGCAGGTATAAATAGCCGCTTACTACGCAACCATACGTATAGATTAAGTTTACATTGCAGGTAATAAGTGCCGCATCGATACCTTGTTGGGCCATGAGGGCACGTATCTTATCACGTCTTAATTTCAATTCCGGTTGTAACATCTCTTAGTTATTTATAAATTTCGAGCAGCAAAGGTAATAATTTTAGGTGCAATGGAATTACTCTTCGGGCACATAAATAATCTCGCCGTTATCCAACTCATAAGCAATCCCTACCTTTTTGCCTTTTTTACCGCTTTTGGCATCCTGATTCTCCGACGGAGTATATTTATTGATTTTCTGACCTTCTTTCGTAATAATCTCCATGTTCTCTTTTCCAGGATTCTTTACCATAGTGAAGTCTTCCTGACTGAACATCTCGGTCATATTGTAACGGCTCACCAATGCAACCATAAGTGCTACGGCAAATACCATTGCAACATCGAAAAGATTGCTTACCACACTCATCGGGTCGCTATCTTCTTCTTTTCTCAGCAAACGTCTTTTCATTATTCTTTTTGATTTTGGTTTAACAATTCAGAGAGAAATTCGAGATTAGTCATATCCTGCAAATACCAACGCTGCTTGACTTGCTGTGTTATAAACCCGATAGCACTGGAGAACAGCCCGACAACCGTAGTGGCAAATGCCACCTGCATATTGTAGGCCATCGAGCAATGTCGCCGGTGGAAAGCCCTACAAGTGCCGGACCCATTGGAATCAGCGTTCCCATTAATCCCAACATCGGTCCCATTTTGGTTAGAGTCTTGGATATTGCCAAATCTTTATCCGCCGCTATCTCAAAATCGGCAAGCAGGCGCTGCACGTGCGCCGGACTATCTTTCATCTCGATAATACGGTGAATGTAAGTAACCACCAAAGAGTTGTTCTTCTTGGAGAGGTGTCCGCCCAGCTCCGAAACAGTTTCAGGAGTCAATGCATCCAACTCCTTGCGCAACAGAGCATCGGTCTTACGGATAGCCAGATATTGCCCGAAAAAGTTTCCGAGGAGCAAGACCGAACGTCCGAAAAGAATAATCAACAATACGATAACAGGAACCAGAAGCCCTGTAGATATCCAATAGAGAATGTCTGAAATGTAATTCATAATTTTTATTTAATTAGTTAGTTTGTCTTTTCAATTTCACTTTTCTTAAAATCATTCCGACCAATGCACCGGCAACAAGCAGGATTGTCAAGCCTGCCAACGCTCCCCAGTCTACCTCGTCTATTCCTTTCACTGCCGTACGGCCGTTGACAGTAGCGATAATTCCCAAAATAGCAATCAGGGCATTGGCGAGGAAAAGCAATTCCAGCCGAAGTTCTTTTTCGGGCAGTAACCAGCGCAAAAGGAAGCTCCCGGCAGGTATCAATATGAATACCGCCGCTGCCATGCTCCAGGCAATCAGGGAAAAGGATACCCCGGGAAAGGAGAATATCAATGCAACCAAGCCGCAGAACAGTACCGGAAAAACTAAAATACCCGGAAACCAGCGCAGTGCCTTATAAGCCCATAGCACGCGCTTCTTCACAGGTCCGGCACTTGGATATGTGCAGCCAGCATGCAGAAGGTCATCTGCAGAACCACTTCCACGCTCAGTACAACGGAGGTATCGAGCATCAGTGCAGGATTAGCCAGCCAGTCGGCAATCTGGGTTTTGGACTGCTCGATAGCATAAGGCCACATCAGCCCTACAAACAAGGCACAGATGACGGATATTACCAGCACCGACCTTAATTTACGATAAGTTTGCTTCAACATGAAGTTGAAGCAAACCAATATCATAAGTACAAAAACAACCGTTTCCATTATTCCTGTAGTTTTTTACGACGATGACGGACGAGCAACAGCAGTACGACGATAGCAAGCACTACTACCAAACCGACTATCGTATTGCTCAGTACATTGGTCTGTTCTTCTGCGGTAGAAGCCATCTCCTCTTTTTTCATCACCATCCCTTTCTTGTCATCGGATGCGGCAGCTTCACGTATCTGAACAATGTTTTTCTTATATTCCGCCGCTGCCTGCGCATCGGTTTTCGAAGCAATGAACTGCCTTAACTTGGCATTGTCGCAAACAAAGCCGGAACAGGAGGGTTTGTACTTGTTTACCAAATCGGTATGCAACTTGGCTATATCGGCCACTTGCTGCTCGCTGGCTTTCCACATTCCCTTGCGCACCGTCTCCAGCATAACAGCAGTCATCTCCTCCAAAGCTGCCGGATTCTGTTGCTCGAAATATTCATGCAAGCCCAGGCCGAACTTATCCTTTACGTACACATTATATATCTCATCCCACATTTCCTTATCGATAGCTTTGGGCTTCATCACATTCCAGCCATATGTGTTTTGTACAATCTCGGCAAATGTATTCGCATCACCTGCTTCTCCTTTCATTTTCTCCTTGATATAGGTAGGGTTGAAGATAGTCGTACGGCTCTCCACTCCGATAGCCTCCTTGACCTCCTGCATGCGGAAGTTGTTGCGATTGCGGTAATCGCTCAGGTAAGCATCCGGGTCTTTTCCCGTCACATTACGAACAGCCAGGTTGAGCCCGCCATAAACTCGTACACGTGTCGAGGCTCAATGCTCCCCACGTATTGCTCTGGCGAGGCTGTATAACCGCATCCGTACGTGTCAGCGCAGCTCGAAAGCGAATTGACGGAAGGCTTCCCAATTCTTTTCACTACCATAGTAAGCACCCATATTGTTCAAATAGGTATCTGCTATTTCTTTCTCGCTTTCCCAACGGTCACCGCTCATCACCATACCCTGGATACCGGTTCCATAACCGCCGTTAGCTCCTCCGAACACGCGAAATGTAGAAACCTCCCTGGCATCTTTAGGAGTCAGGCCTTTTTCTATCAATACCCGTTCTGCTTCGACCACTCCGGCAGCAACCTGATTTTCGTACTGGTCGTCTTTTGCATGGGCAGCCATTTCAACCGCTCGGTTAATAAGGAACAGGCGGGAAGCTGCAATGTCCCTCAACTGCCCGCTCGTCTGTACTACCACATCGATACGCGGGCGTCCCAGTTCTTTCGAGGGGATGAGTTTCAAATCCGTAACACGGCCGAAAGCATCCCGCAGAGGTTCCACACCCAGCATATAGAGTATCTGGGCGATAGTGGCTCCTTCCGTCTCGATGAACTCGCCGCTCCACAGCGTATAGCTTACTTTACGGGGAATGCTATCATTGTGCCGGCGTTTATACATTTCGATTGTATTATTTGCCAACTGTATGCCTTTCTCCCATGCCGCTCGCTCGGGGTAGCCTCTGCATTGATTCCATAGAGGTTGCGTCCGGTAGGCAAGGTATTGGGATTTACTATCGGGTCGCCCCCCGGTGAAGGCTGGGTATATCCACCGTTCAATGCATTCGTCATGCTGAGCAGTTCTTTTTCCGGACTTTCTATAAGTGCCTTTTTATATTCTCCGACATTTTTAATTGTGCGCTCGACTTCCATGACTGCCAAAGCAAAAGTGATTTCTTCTTTGGTATATTCTACGGAAGAAGGCATTTTCTTCATTGGGGCTTTCTCTCCGTCTCCCATAGCCATCATCATCGCCATCATGCCCTGCGGCGCATTACGCGATTTTCCATCTTCCGGGCTTTGGCAAGTTCGTCGGGCGTGATATCCGCCACACGGCAGATGAGCTCATCCGTTCCCAAAGCCGGATTAGCCAGCAACCGGGTTATTAAAGTACGGGCAGGATTCAGATAATGCTGTGTGAACAAAGCGCGGTGTTCACCGTTTTTCGTCGGCGCGTTTGCGGAGTTTGTCCAGGGCAAGCAGGCTGTATGCAATCGGTTCGGTAGCCATGGCGTACACGCTGCTCTTAATGCGCGCATCTTCATAAGGAACGCCCATTGTATAAAGCTGTCCCGTTATTTTCTCCGTAGCCAGTTCCTCGGCAAAATTCTCGATACGCAAAATCTCGTCTTCCGTATAAGGAACGGTGAGTACGCTGTCCAGTTCCAGCTCGCGGTGAATACCCAGCTTCACCGCCACTGCCTTCACAGCCAAAGAAGCACGGCGCAAATCGACTTCGCTACGCATATCTTTCCGGGATTCCTGTTCGTGCGCACCGTTAGAACAAGCACTGACGCATTAATGTTATATCTTAATTTCTCTACAACGTTCAACGATAGATACCACGGACACTGCTCTCGAGGAACGGAGGGGTGGAGGTAAGACTGCAAGCCTGCATATGCCCTGCGTTTGGCTATCATACCTTCTCCCACATTTCCTATCGAATAAATATAGAAATGAGGCAAAGCGCCTACCAGCCGGTCGGGCCAGTCGTTACTACTCAAAGCAACCTGCTTTTTCGGTGTAAATTCCAGACTGCCATGAGTACCGAAGTGAATCAAGCATCGGCCTTAAAACCGAACTGCGTCCACAAATAAGATGCAATATAAGTGTGAGGAGGTGCGGCATCCGTACCATGAACAATCTTAAACGCATTGTCTCCCTTTCCGGCGGCATTTTGCGGCAGCAACACCACATTCCCGAACTGTAAGCGGGCAACTCCCAGACGTCCGTCGCCGGTAGCCATATACTCACCGGGAAATTCTCCGAAGGAAGATACGACTTCCGCATATTTTTCCGGCCTGAGTACTTTCCTTACCCAACTTTCGTACTGTTCTTTGGCAATCAGTTCGGGATGCCCGTTCTTCATGAAGTTGTCGAAAGCTCCTTCCGCATACGTTCCGAACACAGCTCCCTGTGCTTGTATCATACGTTCCAGTTCTTTGGAGGATGCCGGCAAGCCGTCTACCTTATACCCTTCTTTCTTCAAATGCAGCAATAGGTTGTAAAGCGAAGGGGCAACTTCCATACCGGCAGCAGCCATTGCGTTCTGTCCCGGGCCTTTATAATAATAAATCGCCACGCGCTTTTCATTGTTGGGCTTGTTCTGCAACTTGATATAGTTATTCACCGTCTCTACAAAAGTTTCCAAACGCTCGGGAATGGCAAAAGCATGCTGTAATCCTTCTTCATCCCTATAATGTCCGAACAAAGCGAAAGGACGGATAGCCCCGTCTATTTCGGGGGTTACGACACTTTGCGAGAGAAATCCGCCACTCATTCCCATTTTGTCGTTCTCCCACTCTTCTACGAGCCGGTTTACATTCAGCGGAGTAAACAACGGGATATTCTGTTGTGTCAGGTAATCCACGATATAGTCTCCCATGCGCCCGTGCGCCATATTGATGACTGCCGAGGGGGATACCGAATCAATTTGGTGCCTGCCAATGAAGCCTTTCATACTCCGTACCGGATAAACGACATTACCCGTCTCCTCCAGTTTCCGGATAAGGTCTGCCGGTTCGCCCATCATACCAGTGATTATGATACGGGGAGCTCCCTCTTGCAACAGCCCGTTTTCCTGCAGGAAAGCATTGTATCCGGCTATCGTATTGAAACCGAGTTCTTCATCATCCGGCTTCTTCGGGTCGGCATGATATATCATATCATTGGAGCGTTCTGTTACAGCTTCAGGTTCGTCTACCGAAATAAGCTTACCGTCGATATGCTTACGTACATAATTCAGCATGCTACGGTAGTTACGGCGCCCGCCATTCTCCAGGTAACTTCTCAAAGTGTCAGCTGGATAGAGTCCAGCGAAATTATCTCATTGGCAGGATTGGTGGCGGAAGTGGTCAGAATGGGCAAGCGCCATCGGCAGCTTCTGTATCTGCGCACGCTGTTCTTCCGTTACTCTCATCCCCATGGCATTGATAAATACCATGTCGTAGGAAGTCAGTTTATCCAGTTCGTCGGTACTGACTTCTGCTATCTTTATAAATGAATTATCATTAGCCTTGGATATTTGTCCGAGACTGATAACTTGATAATTGACAAATGCTACTCTTGTAGAACTGAACCATAAATTCCAGATACCTATAAGCAGCAACACGAGGACGGCCGCACAGCCGCTCCCCAATAGTTGTTTTTTCTTCATATCGATATTTTAATATTTATAACCCGAACATATCTGCAATATTAAGATTTACGGTTCCTATTACACTGATTCCTTTTTGCGGAACCTGCAGGGAACTATCGGCAGCCTTGTCTTTATAATTGAACAGGTTATCGATACCCAGATTGAGGGATATGCCTTTCGGAAGGGTAACTCCGGTATTCAACGAACACATCGTACGTGCATCGTAAGTGGTTATTTCATACGCATAAGTACCGTCATCATTTTGGTTTCTTGTATAAGTATCGAACTTTGCCCCCCACTGCCCGTTCAGCGAACAGTTAAAACCTATCTTTCCGAACTTATGCGAATACATAGCATTGAAAGTTGCCGTATGCGGGCGCACCAAAGAAGTATTCCGTCCGTCAACCTCTTCATAATCGTTCGTATAAGCATAAGAACCTGTCAATATCAGCCCGAAACCAAAACGGTAGCGCAAAATTGTCTCCAAAGCCGTAGTTTTGGCGTTATCGGCATTTACATATTGCATGTCGCTCGAACCGTCGCCCAATGACATATAGGCTATCTTGTTCCTGAAACGGTTGTGGGCAAAAGAAACCGACATGTTCAGCCCTCCCTTGGTAAACTCGCCGGACAGAGAGACTTGATTGCTGGTTTCCGGTTTCAAATCCGGATTACCATACAGCATGAACCAACCCATACCGCCCATATCGTATGCCTGGTAGAGTTCTTTCAGAGAAGGCGAACGGAATCCTTGTGCATAACCGGCACGGAAAGAGACATGGTCGCAAAAATGCCACAGTAAAGAAACCTTCGGAGTGACATGCCAATGATATTTCTCATGATAGTCGGCACGTACTCCCGCCACGATATTCAGCTCATCGAGGATATCCCAGTCTTCCTGCGCATAGAAAGCGTACAACTGGTTGTTAACATGGGAGCTGTCTTCCAGCATATAATGTTTCAGGTACTCAAAGTCACCTTCGAACCCGACACTGACAGTATGCTTGCCGAATGTTCCGGTATAATCGATACGCGGTGTCTGCTTGATATTACGGTAATCCGTAGTTTTCTTTCCGGATAAGAAATAGTCCTGGTTCTTCTGATAATTATCATAAATATATCCTATTACAAGTTGCTGTTTTTCTCCGGGAAGATATGTTACCTTACCGTTCAAGGTATAATCAAGGAATATGTCCTGGTACATCTTGCCCACACGCTTGTCCCGTTTATTGCGGTAAAACGAACCTTTCAAATCCGCATTTAGCTTTTCATTGCAGGTATATCCTATTTTCTGCAAAAAATCCCAAATGTTGTATCCGTAGACCGTGGTGGAACCGGCATCTGCCTGCTCCTCTGCCGAAGAACCGTCACTTCCTTCCGTTACGGTGGTCTTACCTACCTCATCACCTATCTCATAAGTATCTTTTGTACGATAGGTAAGGCTGGTATAAGAAGTAAGACGATTTTTCTTCACACCGGTAGAAGCTGTATATTTCTGTCCGTTGGAACCGGCATAACGTGCATTCAAATTTCCGCTAAAGGACGATTGGCGGTCTTTGTAATGATATTGATGACTCCACCCAATGCATTGGAACCATAGATTGTGGACTGGGCTCCCTTAATGACTTCTATACGTTCGATATCGTCTACATTGAAACGGGTAAAATCAACATTATGGTCGGCTCCTTCCCCACTTACGCGTTCGCCGTCTATCAAAAACAGCATATACTCTCCATCCATGCCTTGATAAGATATCTCAGGCATCTGACTCATGGAATTATACCAATCTGCAACCCCGGCAGTCGTATTGCAGCAAAGTTTCGACATTCATCGGATTGAGTGCCTGAATCTCCTTTTGAGATATTACACGCGTCAGTACAGGTACCTCTTTCAACGGTTTTGCAACAAACGAACCGGTTACCACTACATCATTCAGTTGATTAGAAGAAGGAACCAATCGGATATGCAGTCGCGGCGGACGTACAGCCGGAACCGCTTTTACTTCCTGAGATTCGTATCCTATGAATGAAACCAACAGCGTATATTCTTTCGCATTTTCCAAACGGATAACAAATTCACCGTCGCTATCCGTGCCTGCTCCGAAAGTAGTTCCCAGCACCCTAACCGTAGCTCCAGGCATTGGCTGCCCGTTTTCATCTACGACATCTCCCAATATGGAATAGCGATAACGGTTGCTATCCCTTTCGTCCACTTCCTCCGCAAAGACAGTGGCACTGCCGCTGCCAGCAAAAAAAGTAAGGAACAAAGAACCCGTCTCATTCTTATTTAATCGGGATAAATTCGTAATTGAATGTAACAAAACCGCTCTTATTCGTTTCAGAGTTTCCTGCAACTGTAAATTGAAGCTTCGCCCAACTACCGTCCTTACACTTCAAAACTATCACATGCATTGTCGGTTCATAAATAGTAGGAGGCATACTACCTGTCTCCGTCTTTTTCACCCAACTGCACAACACTTTGTTCACAGTTGCAGTCTTGGCGTAACCGACGTTGCCTTGCATCATTTTGCTCATATCGGTGATGATGGCATATTCTTTATCCTCGTTTGTTATGTTTTCATCCGCTTTATAGTCTCCTTCAGGCAACTCCGTAATTTCATTCATATTTGTTTTCTCCGTATCGAAAACCATGCCACCGTTTGTTTTTATCTCATAACGGTGTATGGCGATATGCCATTCGATACCGATAGTTTCCTTCACTTTTGGCTCGCTTACCGAACCAATCCGTATAAATCCATTCGCTTGTATCCAGATGTATTTCCGTTTCTCCGGTTTTCAGATTTACATAAGTCCATTTATCATAGGCAGATACATCCAGATTCGTTTTCGTACCTCCAACTCCGTCTCCCCATTGACTACCCTTATTATCGTCATCACTGCATGCTGCTCCTAATAAACCGATGGCCGCCATGACCAATACATCTTTAATTTTCATTTTAGCTTATTCCTTTTTAGCGTTAATAAATTAATTTTCACGCTGCAAAGTTAGATCGCACAGGTAGCTGGCACAATACCGATAAATAACTATATTAAAAACAATAATACCCACAAATAGTAAAAAAGTGCTGCCTGCACCTTCACAGGCGCAGGCAGCACAAACCACAAATACAAATACAACTAAACAAAGTTTTTCCTTAGATAATTCCCTGACCCATCATAGCGTGGGCTACCTTCATGAAGCCGGCGATATTAGCACCCTTCACGTAATTGATGTAGCCGTCGGGTTCTGTTCCGTATTTCACGCACTGAGCATGGATACCGTGCATAATGGCATGAAGTTTCTCGTCTACCTCAGCCGCACTCCAACTGAGATGCATTGCATTCTGTGACATTTCCAATCCGC
>ENA-OQAA01000266-OQAA01000266.1-human-gut-metagenome-genome-assembly--contig:-NODE-266-length-36713-cov-2.538813_pt1 | contig 36713 bp, 49 predicted proteins | sample MGYA00242489_ERZ504515 | MGnify/ENA primary metagenome ERZ504515 (study PRJEB26092, sample SAMD00036237) | human gut metagenome | host: Homo sapiens | study: EMG produced TPA metagenomics assembly of... | reverse complement strand
TTACCTTTTGCGACAATCGCTCCATACATTGCTCCGAGTGGCCGGAGACTTTCGGTATATATGACATTATCGAATTGCGTCAAGGTATCCGCATAATTCCCAATACCTACCTCATCGCATAAGAAGAAATTCCGCTTATGGGCGCTAAGCAACGTTGTAAATCCGGGACACGGAAAGTAGGCCCTACCGACGTATTGATCAATATCTTCAGATTACCGAACAAACGAAACTCACCCGCCCCCAGAAGAATCGTATTACGAGGTAAGCAAGTACATAAAATATCCACCTCCGGCAGCAACTCCCGCAAAGGCAGGTAAGCGATACCGGCGGCCTCGGCATCCAGCTTACGGGTACGGCTGAAATAATGAACCTCCGCCCCCAAGAAACGAAGAGCGTCAGCGATCATTCTCCCGGTGCGACCCAATCCCACGATGCCTACTTTTTGCCCGCCCAGCTCATACGCCTTATGTCTCCACTGTTTCCCGCCGAAACCATGCAACAAACGGACCAGCTCGCTAATGACATACTCCACGACTCCCTCATCGCCATAGTCGCGGATACCCAAGACCGTTATCCCCCGCTCACGTGCGGCGGCTATATCCACATTCGCGCTAGACTCGCTATAGAGGGTACAGCACATCCCGATGTATTTGATATTCGGGCAAGCCTCGATCACGTTCCTCCGGATCTGTGTATTATAAGAGACGAGCACACAATCTGCGTCCCCGATCCGGTTCACAATCTCCTCATCCGTTTCCGGAATGCCAGTATAAAAAACAACCTCTTTTCCAAGCTCCTTCAAACGCTCCACTCCCCATGTATTCAACCCGGTAGAATCTACCACTACAATTTTCTCAAACATATCTTACTTTATTAATTACCATCTTCAATTAATTATCCCTCTCACAAAGCTATAAATAAAATAGCCGCAAAGGGTAACCTTCAGCACGACACTCAATAAAAAACCAGCGAACGCCCCGAAACCAGCCTTCAACGCATCCCCGGACGCCCTTGCCTCCCAAAAGTTCCCCCACGAAAGCCCCCACGAAAGGACCCAGTAAGATCCCCCAAGGCGGAAACACGAACATACCGGCCACGGTTCCCACGGCACATCCCCAATTTCCCCACTTGGACCCTCCGCTATACTTAGTCCCCAGCATGGGCGTAACATAGTCCATCGCCTGTGCCAACACGACCAGCAATCCCCACACGACCAACTCCGTAACCGTAAATTCCGCATAGCCCGTAAAATGCAACAGCCACAAAGCCAAATACGCCACCGGCGGCCCCGGCAAGATCGGCAAAAAACACCCCGCCAATCCCACCAACAAACAGATAACGCCTAGTATAACCAATAAGATATCCATACAATCACTCTTTACAATAATCCTTTATTTCACCAATTCTCCTTATTAATCAAATTCACCACAACTTTCACCATCATATCTTTTTCCTCCGTCCGGCTTTCCGCTATCATCAAGGTTAAAGCGACCAATGTATTATCAGCGATACGTTTCGTCCCATCCGGATTATATAAGATTCCATTATTATCGAGAAACCACAAGAAAAGCGTTGCGGCTATACGCTTAAATCTGTCCGATAGAGCTTTTGAAAGAACCGTCTTTCTCGTTTCCGAATAAATTACTTCCACCAAATTTACTTTTCAATCCTTGGATAGCCAACATCGCATTTTCATAGGTAGCCTTAAACCGTTGCTCATTTGTCGTCGAATGAATATCCAATTGCTGATAGTCATACTTATCCAGTGTATCTAAGGCATAGGTATAGTCTACAACCACATCTAGTAACGTACGGCTTTCATCTGAGGAAAGAACCTCCTGACTCTTAACTGTACGACCGAGGACTTGTACAAGCAGCTTCAGTTCGTCGTATTTTTGTTGGGTCAGTTGTTTATTGACAGCGTAACCTTTGACAAGGTATTCTTTTAGGATTTTATTTGCCCAGATACGGAATTGCGTACCACGCTTAGACTTGACACGATAGCCGACTGAGATAATGACATCAAGACTATAAACCCCAGTAGGCTTGTACTTGGAAAAAGTATTATGCAAAATTTGCATATTACTCATTTCCTCAAGTTCACCTTCTTTAAAAACATTTCTGATATGCCGAGCTATTACCGATTGATCCTTTTGAAAAAGCTCCGCCATCTGCGCTTGCGTAAGCCATACTGTATCATTCTCCAATTTCACGTCAATTGAAGTCTCACCATCGGCTGTCCGATAAATAACGATCTTGCCATTTTCCATACGTTTCAGTTTTTAGGATATATAAATAGACAAAGATACAAACATTTCCCACCCTTAACTGTTTTGCTAAAAGCTAAATCTAAACATATATATTTATGCACAAACATTTACGCCTGACATGTTATGCTTTGTTGTGCTTGCTGGTACCGATCGGGGTAATGGCGCAGACAGAGCATACGTATTTAGACCGTGCCCTACCCGGGTCATGGTCTGAGGAAGGAAGTGATTTCCAGCAGACACTTCCCGTAGAAGATAATTGGTGGAGGAATTTTAAGGACCCGTTGCTGGACTCGCTGATAGAAGTAGCCGTGAAACAAAACTATTCCGTGCAAATGGCGATGGACAGGATCGCATGGCAAAAGCCAACCTGCGGTCGGCACAAGGAAGCTACTCGCCCACCCTAGGGCTTTCCGCCGGATGGACACGGCAACAAAGTAGCGGCAATATCAATCAGGTACCCAAGGCGATCACCCAATATTCCAGCGCTACCGTAGATATGAACTGGGAGGTGGACGTATTCGGGAGTATCCGGAACCGGGTGAAAGCGGAGAAAGAGAATTTCGCCGCCTCGAAAGAGGAATACAACGCCGCCATGGTCTCCCTTTGCGCTCAAGTAGCCTCCTCCTACATCAATATGAGGGAACTGCAACAAGAGGTAAAGGTAGCGCAACAGAACTGCCGCTCCCAACAGACGGTCGTACAGATCACCCAGAAACGGTATGAGACCGGGCTAGTCTCTAAACTGGACGTAGCGCAGGCGCAATCCGTATACTACAGCACGAAAGCCTCCCTACCGATGCTGGAGGCCGGTATCATCCAATACGCAAACTCCTTGGCGATCCTGTTAGGCCTGTACCCTTCCGATCTGCAAAAGATCATGGAGACAGACGCTTCCTTGCCGGAATATATCGAGCCGGTCGGTGTAGGGCTACCGGCAAACCTGTTGCTACGCCGTCCGGATGTACGTGCGGCAGAACGGCAGGTCAATGCGCTTGCCGCCTCGCTCGGGGCCTCTAAGTCCGATTGGTGGCCGAAAGTATTCGTGAAAGGCTCGGTCGGTTTCGCCTCCCACGACTTCGACAAGCTGGCGAATCATAATAGCTTGACCTATGAGATCGCCCCTACCCTTACGTGGAACTTCTTCCAAGGCACCCAGAAGATACAGGCTACCCGGTTGGCGAAAGCCAGTTGGACGAGTCGATCCGGCAATTCAACCAGACCGTGCTTACCTCCGTACAGGAAGTGGATAACGCCATGAGTTCGTACAAGAACTCGATCAAGCAGATCGTAGCCCTCCGGGAAGTGGTAAACCAAGGAAAACAGACCTTGGATCTTTCCCTAGACCTCTATAAGCAGGGCCTTACGCCTTTCCAAAACGTACTGGACGCGCAACGCTCCCTCCTCACCTACCAGAACCAATTGACACAGCTCAAGGTAGCTCCCTACTGAACTTGATACAGCTTTATCAGTCATTGGGCGGAGGATGGAATCCTATGTAGGCCGTTCGATCCGATCGAACAAAAGCCACTCAAACAATTAATATAAATAATCATTAAAGACAAAAGATATGAAGACATTTGTTTACATAGGGATTATCGGAGCCTCCGCCTTATTACTGGCGTCTTGCAAGGGGAAAAGCAAGCCGATGGAAACGCCCGTGCCTCCATAAGCGTATCCACGCCGATCGTGAGGGACATTACCTTGACGAAAGAATACCCCGGATACCTTAGTTCACAACTGAAAGTAGACTTGGTAGCCCGTGTCAACGGATACTTGCGTACCTCTTACCTCAAGGCCGGAAGCCGGGTGAAGAAGGGCGATCTTATCTTCGTGATCGAACCGGACACCTATCAAGATAACGTCACCCAAGCCGAGGCTTCCGTAAAGACCTCCAAAGCCCAGCTGGAATATGCACGCAGTAACTACGAGCGTATGAAGGAGGCGGCTAAGAGCGGCGCCGTAAGCCAGATACAAGTGATCCAAGCGGAGGCTACCGTATCGGAGTCTGAGGCTGCGTGAAGAATGCCGAGGCGGAGTTGAATACCGCACGGACCAACTTGAGCTATTGCTATATCCGTGCGCCTTTCGACGGTGCGGTTACCCGGGCCAGCTACGATATAGGTAATTACATCAACGGAGCCGTCCAGCCGGTTACCTTGGCCACCTTATACAAGGACGACTTGATGTTCGCCAATTTCAATATCGAGGATAACCAGTTCATGAAGATGATGCTGGAAGCCGCCCGCAACGATAGCACCGTGAAACTTCCGACCGAGATCCTCGTCAGCATAGGCAAGAATGGCGGCAATGCGTATACGGGCCGGCTGGATTATCTATCCCCAAATATCGACCTATCGACCGGTACCCTGAACGTACGTGCCAATCTGGATAACCCGAAGCATGTATTGAAGAGCGGCTTATACGTCACCATCACCCTGCCGTATGCCGAGCAGCCGAATGCGGTCTTGGTTCGCGACGCCTCGATCGGTACCGACCAATTAGGGAAGTACCTTTATATCGTGAACGACTCCAATGTCGTACGATACCGTCCTATCGAGGTGGGCCAATTGGTAGACGATACGCTTCGCCAAGTGACCGCCGGTATCGGCCCCAAAGATCCCTATGTCACCTCCGCCCTGCTTAAGGTACGGGATGGCATGACTATCAAACCTATAAAATAAGCAAGCTATGGTAAAGTTCTTTATTAACAGACCGATATTCGCCACGGTACTTGCTCTGATCATCGTCGTAGCGGGTTTGGTCACCCTCAATATATTACCGATCGCCCAGTATCCGGAGATCACGCCGCCTACCGTACAGGTATCCGCCGTTTATCCCGGGGCGGACGCACAGACCGTAGCGCAGACCGTAGGTTTACCGATCGAGCAACAGGTAAACGGCGTGGACGGTATGCTTTACATGAGTTCAAACTCCTCCAGTTCGGGGGCTTACTCCCTGACAATCACCTTCGCCGTGGGAACGGATATCGACATGGCGACCGTCATGGTGCAAAACCGGGTGAGTATCGCCCAAAGTAGCTTGCCGGAACCCGTGATCGTACAAGGTATCACCACCCGCAAGCAATCCTCCAATATTGTGATGATGCTTACCCTAAGTTCCAAGGATTCCATTTACGACGGGTTGTATTTAAGTAATTACGCCACCTTAAATATGATAGACCAGCTAACCCGCCTGCCGGGTGTAGGCTCGGTACAGGTAATGGGAGCCGGAAACTATAGCATGCGTATCTGGCTAGACCCGGAGGCGATGCGTATCCGTAACTTGACGCCGGACATGGTCTATCAAGCCATATCCACGCAAAACGCCCAAGTATCCGCCGGTTACGTAGGCCAACCGATTCTACGGGCGGATAACCCCTATCAATATACCTTGACCGTGAAAGGACGGTTGACGACACCGGATGAGTTCGGCAATATTGTCCTTAAGACCGGGCAAGGTGGCAAGATCCTGCGATTGAAGGATATCGCCCGCATAGAGTTGGGTAGCTCCTCTTACAACGTGGTCTCTAAATTAAGCGGACAGCCGACTGCTGCGATAGCGATCTACCAGTTGCCGGGTTCCAACTCATTGGATGTATCGAAGGTGGTAAAAGGCCAAGATGAAAGAATTAGGCAGTTCCTTACCCGAAGGCGTGGAATACAAAGTGACCTTGGATACGACCGAGGTGATCGACGCCTCCATCCATGAGGTGCTTATCACGTTCTTGGAGACAACCTTGCTGGTGGTCTTGGTTATCTTCTTATTCTTACAGAATTTCCGGGCGGTAGTCATCCCGTTCATTACGATTCCGGTCTCATTGATCGGTACGCTGGCGGTCATGGCGGCTTTAGGCTTCTCCATTAATACGTTGACCTTATTCGGCTTGATTCTGGCGATAGCGGTGGTGGTAGACGACGCCATCGTGGTGGTAGAGAACTCCACCCGGCTCCTCGATACCGGAAAATATACGGCCCACGAGGCGGTATCGAAGGCCATGGATGAGATCGTAGGGCCTATCGTGGGCGTGGTATTGGTATTATTGGCGGTATTTATCCCGACAACGTTTATCAGCGGTATCTCCGGGCAGCTCTATAAGCAATTCGCCTTGACAATCGCCGCCGCTACCGTATTAAGCGGATTTAACTCGCTTACGCTTACGCCCTCGCTTTGCGCCCTTTTCTTGGAGAAGAATACGGAAGAACCAAAATTCTTCCTCTTCAAAGGATTCAATAAGGTATACGGAAAGACTCAGAAGATGTACGACTCGATCGTGGAGCGGATGCTGAAACGACCGGGAGCGGCGATGATCGTTTACGGTATCATCACGGCGGTAGCGGTTATCTTGTTTATGCGCTGGCCGACAACCTTTATACCCGAAGAGGATGACGGCTATTTCCTAGTCGTATCCCAATTACCCCCGGCGGCGAGCTTGAACCGGACGGAGGCGGTCACCAAGCAGATCGAGAGATCCTAAAGACGTACCCCGAGGTGAAATCATTCATCAGCGTTAGCGGATTCTCCGTGATGGGTGGAGGGGAGCAATCCAATACGGCCACCTTCTTCGTGATCCTAAAGAACTGGAACGAACGTAAAGGTAAGGAGCATACGGCAGAGGCCGTGACCAACCGTTTCAACCGGGAGGCATCGGCTATCCAAGAAGCGCAGGTATTCGGTATGGTACCGCCAGCTATCCCGGGGTTGGGCGCTTCGGGCGGCTTGCAACTGCAATTGGAGGATCGTAAGAACCTAGGTCCGACGGAGATGCAGCATGCCGTGGAGACATTGCTGGCCAGCTACCGCTCGAAACCGCAATTGCTGAACCTTTCTTGTATGTATCAGGCCAATACCCCGCAGTATCTACTGAAGATAGACCGGGATAAGGTGCAGATGCTCGGTCTTCAGTTGAATCAAGTATTCTCCACGCTCAGCTATTATATGGGAGCGGCGTACGTGAACGATTTCGTGGAGTTCGGACGTATTTACCAAGTTAAGATCGAGGCGAACGGAGAGGCGCAGAAAGTGATCGATGATGTACTCCGTTTGAGTCTGGCGAATAGTAGAGGAGAGATGGTACCCTTCTCCTCTTTTATCGAATTAGACGAGCAATTGGGATTAGACCAGATCAACCTATATAATATGTATTCATCGGCGGCTATTACTTGTATCGCCAACCCGAAATATAGCTCCGGAGAAGCGATCCTAGCGATGGAGGAGCTGATACAGGAGCAATTAGGTGATAATTTTGGATATGAATGGACCTCGGTCGCTTATCAAGAGACGAAAGCAGGATCTACGACGGTGATTATTTTCGCCATGGCGTTGCTAGTCGCTTTCTTGGTTCTCTCGGCTCAATATGAGAGCTGGACAAGTCCGTTGGCGGCTATCATGGGTTTGCCGATCGCCTTGTTGGGAGCTATTATCGGCTGCTGGGTGATGGGGGTTCCAGTAAGCGTATATACCCAGATCGGTATTATCTTATTGATCGCCTTGTCCGCCAAGAATGGTATCTTGATCGTAGAGTTCGCCCGGGATTTCCGAAAGGAAGGTAATCCGATACGGGATTCCGCCTTGGAAGCCGGACACGTTCGTTTACGTCCGATCCTGATGACCTCGTTCGCCTTTGTATTGGGTGTCATGCCTTTGCTTTTCGCTACCGGAGCAGGAGCGGCCAGCCGTATATCCTTAGGTGCGGCGGTAGTATTCGGTATGGCTATCAATACGATATTCGCCACGATGTTCATCCCTAACTTCTATGAACTGATGCAGACCATCCAAGAGAAATGGCTGAATAAAGGAAAGAAGACGGATGTTACGCCTAAACAATAGAAAGTTTCCAATCCTCTAATGAGGCAAAAAGAGAATAGCCATGGGTTTAGCCATGGCTATTCTTTTTTACTCCCTTCGGATACATTATTATATATTCTATGATTGGAATTAGGCGATTCCCAACAACTCTACCTCAAATATTAATGTGGAGAAAGCAGGGATCGGACCCGAGGCACGATTACCATAACCAAAATTGTAAGGGATATAGATTATCCATCTATCCCTACCCGCATTTCTTGAAGAGCCAATTGCCAGCCTTCAATCACTTGGTTCAAGCGAAAGGCTTCCGGGCAACCCCGTTTCCATGAGTTATCAAATTCCCTTCCGTTAATCAACGTTCCTTTATAATGTACGGAAACGACGCTTTCCCGATTAGGAGAGACTTTGCCTGTACCCGCTTGTATTACCTTATATAATATACCACACGGTAATGTCCGGATTCCCTCTTCCGAAGCGATCTCGTCCAAATACAATAGATTCTTCTCTTTGTACTCCTCTTTTCTACTCATATATATTACATTATCTTACATTTAGCTCCGCAAATGTAGCAAATAGAAATAGAAACGCAATGGCATGGTAACACAATAGACATGCCAAACGTTCAAATACTATCATTATATGAATCTGATTCCCGCTTTTTTTATCATAGATCAAGAAAACATAGGAATCCGCAAAAAACATGCTATAAAACATACCACGTATGGAATAACGCCGTATATTTGTGTCGTAAAACATAATTGTAAAGCAAATATGGTAAAGAGATTGTTTAAACGTTACATCGATTTGCTAGGGTTTCAACCTTGGACAATTTGGGTTTACCGCATGTGGTAAACCTCACGATGAAAAAGAGGAAGGTTTAGGTTAAGGTTATCAGAAGTCCGGGATTAGGTTAGTAATAGGTTAAAAGGTTAAAGGTTTAGGTTTTCAATTCATTCGTTACTCGGACTTCAAAAGTTATGTGAGATTTAGAACGTGTCGAAAGGCACAGATTTATTAATTAAAAAGAAAATGAGCTATGAAAAGTTTTATTAGACATTTTTGGATAGCTGCTTGAGATCACTCGCTGCTATCGGTCAGTCGGAGTTAACAAAATGGGGTTACAATAAATAAGTAACACCCCATTTTACCGGGAAGGTGAACATTTGATTTTTTCAAACCATACCGCGGTTGCTTGGCATCTTGCCAGACAACCGCTTTTTTGTATCCATACCTTTTAAACAAGGTATCTTAGTTTCATAGAGAAAGTATCCTAAGTTCATTGGCGAAGTATCTTAGGTGTATGGGGCGATGAAACTAAGATACTTTTTATAACTCATGCGCCTATCCCCACTGAGTTTCTACTACCCGTCTATATATTTATAGATATTAACTATTTGACAACTGTCTAACAACATCTTATTTTTGTCAAGAAGTTAAAAACAATTGTTGTTTCTAAACAGTTTTATTTAAAGATTACTTTATCTAAAATTCTTTATTGCGACATAAAACTAAAGTTATGGAAGACAAAAAACTAACTGCCGCCAACGGACGCCCTGTTGCGGACAATCAGAACGTACAAACAGTGGGGCACGTGGCCCGATGGTATTACAAGACCCTTGGTTCATTGAGAAGCTAGCGCACTTCGACCGTGAAGTGATCCCAGAAAGACGCATGCACGCCAAAGGTTCCGGCGCATTCGGTACCTTTACCGTTACACATGATATCACAAAGTATACGAAAGCGGCTATTTTCAGCGAGATAGGCAAGAAAACTGACTGCTTTGTCCGTTTCTCCACCGTAGCCGGAGAGCGTGGAGCAGCGACGCAGAGCGTGATATCCGTGGATTCGCCATGAAATTCTACACAGAGGAGGGTAACTGGGACTTGGTAGGCAACAACACCCCCGTATTCTTCTTGCGTGATCCCCTAAAGTTCCCGGACTTGAATCATGCGGTCAAACGTGACCCGAAAACGAATCTACGAAGCGAGGATAACAACTGGGATTTCTGGACTTTGCTTCCCGAGGCCCTGCATCAAGTAACGATTACGATGAGTTCTCGCGGCATTCCTTACTCTTATCGACATATGCATGGTTTCGGTAGCCATACGTACAGTTTTATCAACAATAAGAACGAACGTATCTGGGTGAAGTTCCATCTCAGAACCCTGCAAGGTATCAAGAACTTGAGTGACGAGGAAGCGGCTGCGATCATCGCCAAGGATCGTGAATCCCATCAGCGTGATTTGTTCGAGAGTATCGAGCGTGGGGACTTCCCGAAATGGAAATTCCAGATCCAATTGATGACTGAGGAGCAGGCCGAGACCTATCCGATCAACCGTTCGACCTCACGAAAGTATGGCCGCATAAGGACTTCCCGTTAATGGATGTCGGTATCCTCGAGTTGAACCGTAATCCGGAGAATTATTTCCAAGACGTGGAGCAAGCCGCATTCAACCCGATGAATACTGTCGAAGGTATCGGCTTCTCCCCAGACAAGATGTTACAAGGTCGTCTATTCTCTTATGGCGACGCCCAGCGTTACCGCCTTGGCGTGAACCTAGAGCAGATCCCGGTGAACAAGCCCCGCTGTCCGTTCCATGCCTATCACCGTGACGGAGCGATGCGTGTAGACGGAAACTATGGAGCCGCAAAGGGTTACGAACCTAACAGCTTCGGCGAATGGAAAGACTCTCCCGAGAAGAAGGAACCGCCTTTGAAAGTACACGGGGATGTTTATAATTACAACGAGCGTGAGTATGATGATGATTATTACAGCCAACCGGGTGCCTTATTCCGTTTGATGCCGCCGGAAGAGCAACAGTTGTTATTCGGAAATACCGCCCGTGCGATGGGTAACGCCCAACTGTTCATCAAGCAACGCCACGTACGCAATTGCTACAAGGCAGACCCTGCTTACGGTAAGGGAGTAGCTGAAGCTCTAGGAATCAGCTTGGAAGAGGCCTTGAAAGAAGACCGATAAAGTAGTAAGGCTACGATAGAAAGCGATAAAAGAGGGATAACCCCAGTAATCCTATGGATGAACAGGTTATCTCATTCTTTTTTAGTAGGATAAGAGAGGATATGCCATGAGACTCCGATACTGATAAGCCCTAACAAAGCTTTCACCCACCAATAGCCGACTAGCAAAAGGGAAGTAATGATCGTAGATAGCCACATGATAGCGATCGTGATAATCTTGGAACGCAAAGGAATAGCCTTATCTTCCACAAAGCCCTTAATATGCGGCCCGAAATAACGATTGCTCATCACCCGGTTATAAAGTCTCTCCGAGCTACGGACATAAAACCAACAAGTCAGTAACCAAAAAGGAGTGGTCGGGAGCAAAGGGACAAAGATGCCGATCGCTCCCAATATAAGAAAAAACGTTCCTAACGTAATGTATATGATACGTCTCGTCCCGTTCATCAGCCAACCGTATATTCTGCGATTTGCTTGAAACCGTTCAAGAAGTCCGTTATATTCATCCGTTTCTTTCCGGCAAGTTGCAAGGAATGCAATCGAAGGAAACCATCCTTCACGGCCACATCGATATACGATTTATGATCTGTATGGATAGAACCTACCGGGAAGTTATGCGTTGCCGGACGCTTCTCCGTCTGGTAAACCTTCAAGACCATACGTTTGCCATCCGCTGAGATCAATTCCGTCCAAGCGGCAGGATAAGGAGAAAGCCCACGGACGAAATCATAGATCTTCTTCACCGGTTGGTTCCAGTCGATATGACAGGTATCTTTGAAGATCTTCGGGGCCGGACGCAACTCGGCGGCATCCTTATAGAACTCCTCTTGAGGGATAGCGTCTGTTTTTCCATCCAACAGTAAGTCCACGGTCTCGGTAACCAACCCCGCCCCCATCGCCATCAAGGCATCGTGAACGGTTTCTACATCGTCGGTATCAGCGATCGGCAGATGTTTCTGACGGATGATCTTACCCGTATCAATCTCATGCGTAAGAAAGAAAGTAGTCACGCCGGTCTCCGTATCACCATTGATAACCGCCCAGTTGATCGGAGCGGCGCCCCGGTATTGCGGAAGCAAGGAGGCATGCAGATTAAAAGTTCCCAGACGGGGCATATTCCAGACCACCTCCGGCAGCATACGAAACGCCACCACGATCTGCAAATCCGCCCGCAAGGCACGCAGTTCCTCTAAAAATGCCTCGTCCTTCAATTTCTCTGGCTGCAAGACCGGAAGACCCACCGATACGGCATATTGCTTCACAGCGCTCGGCTGAAGCACGCTACCATGACGCCCCATTGGCTTATCCGGCATCGTAATGACACCTACCACATTATATCCACCTTCTACCAAGGCACGCAGGCTCTCCACGGCGAAATCGGGAGTGCCATATATACGATTCGTAAATCCTCTTTCTTCATATACAATAAATTGGATCTGTTTTTAACAAGTTAGTCCCCGGAAAAGTTATCGACCAATACCTCCCGATAGGAATTAAATATCTTCGATTTCGACATAAAGCCGATATAATGGCCATTCTCATCGACCACCGGAAGATTCCACGCTTTCGTATCATCAAACGTCTGCATGATCTGATCCATCGGTGTGTTGATTACGATCTTGGCCGGGGCGGAAACCATGAACTTCGATACATGGAAACGATTATACAACTCCGGACGGAACATGATATTCCGGATATTATCCAGCAAGACGATACCCAGCAACACGCCCCGCTCGTCCACGACAGGAAAGGTGTTACGTCCGCTTCGGGAAATGACCTTTACCATATCGCCCAACGTCATCTCCGGAGACACCATCTGGAAATCTTTCTCGATCACGCTATCCGCCCGTAGCAAGGTAAGCACCGCCCTATCCTTATGGTGCGTCAGCAACTCGCCTTTCTGCGCCAAACGCATGGAGTAGATGCTATGAGGCTCGAACATAAGGATCGTGATATAGGAACTGATCGAGACGATCATCAAGGGGAGGAACAAATCATACCCACCCGTCAGCTCGGCAATCAAGAAAACCCCGGTCAAAGGAGCGTGCATCACCCCGGACATAATGCCCGCCATACCCAGCAAAGCGAAATTCTTCTCTGAGATATACATCGTGAACGGGAAATAATTAGACGTATGCGCAAAGATAAAACCGGCGATACAGCCCAGATACAAACTAGGAGCGAAGATACCACCGCAACCCCCTCCGGCATTCGTGGCGCTGGAAGCGAATACCTTCGTAAGCAAGATCAAGGTCAAGAAGATCAAGACCCCGAAATACGTATCGTTCAGATCGTAAAACAAACTCTTGTCCATGATATGCGAGAACTGCCCGTTCAGCAACGAGCCGATCGTATCATAGCCCTCACCATATAGCGGGGGGAACAAGAATATCAAGATACTCAGCATCACGCCGCCCAACATGAACTTCTTCCAATACGTACCCAACTTCCGGTACATCCCTTCCACCTTGTTCATCACACGGGTAAAATAAAGGGATACCAATCCGCAAAAAACACCCAGCAAGAGCACGTAAGGAATACGCTCGATCTCGAATGCCTCGGTCTGAGAGAACTTAAACATCGCCTCGGTACCGGTAAAGATATAAGACATCGTAGCCGCCGTCACCGACGAGATCAGCAAAGGAAGCACGGAAGTCATCGTAAGGTCCAGCATCAATACCTCGATCACGAACACCAACCCGGCGATAGCGCCTTGAAAATACCGGCGATCGCTCCGGCGGCACCACATCCCACGAGCAACATCAACGTCTTCTGCTCCATCCTGAACACCCGTCCCAGATTAGAACCGATAGCCGCCCCTGTCAATACGATAGGAGCCTCCGCCCCGACCGATCCACCAAAGCCGATCGTCACGGAACTGGCTACGATAGACGTCCATGTATTATGCGGTTGATACGGCTCTTTCGTTGCGAGATGGCATACAAGATCTTCGTCACCCCATGGCCGATATCGTCACGCACGATATATTTCACGAACAAGCCGGCCAACAAGATACCGATCACCGGATAAAGCAAATAGAGATAGTTCACGCCGTCAGCACTGAAATTACCCGTCAATACATGTTGTATGAAATGGATCAATTGTTTCAATATGATAGCGGCCGCAGCTGTGCAAATTCCCACGATAAAGCTGATAATAAGGATAAAATGCTTCTCCTTGATGCGCTTTTCCCGCCATAACAACAATTTATAGAATAACCCTTCGTTAGCCATTTTAAATACCTTTACCTGTAAACACTGTTTTAACTGTATAAATGAGAATCGTTATGTCCAGAATCAAGGACATATTCTCATAGTATAATATATCATATTCCAAGCGCTCGATCATCTCATCCACGCTGCCGGCATATCCATATTTCACCATACCCAACGAGGTGATTCCCGGACGTACATTATGCAGCAGATAGTAGAAGGGGGCTTTCCTCACGATCCGCTCGATGAAATATTTACGTTCCGGACGGGGGCCAACTAGCGACATATCCCTTTCAGCACGTTCCAAAACTGCGGTAACTCGTCCAAGCGGTATTTCCGCATCACCCGTCCGAAGGGAGTGATACGGGAATCGTCTCGGAAGAGAGCAACGGACCTTCTTCCTCGGCGTTCGTATACATCGTACGAAACTTATAGATCATGAAAGGCTCGCCCATGTATCCGATCCGTTCCTGACTGAAAAACACCGGGCCGGGGGAATCCCGCTTCACCCGCCAAGCGATATACAGGAACAAGGGAGATAAGAGCACCAAGAAAATCAGAGATAACATCTTATCCATAAAGAGCTTTACATTCTGCTCGATGGGCAAGAAGTTGTTATCCGTCACGTCCACCAGCGGAACGCCCTTTATCGCCTTGATCTTTACTTGCGATAATGAACTGGATTTATCCGCCAATATCTTGATCGGCCGTTTATAGCAATATAACGAATACAGAATATCCATCAAACGGCTATTATCCACTGTCTCCAAGGCGACAACCAGCTCATCCACCTTTTCTCCTCTACGATCACCGGCAAAGATTCCAGCCTACCGATCACACGATCTCCGGCGACCCCGCCCTTTTTCTCCGTACCATCGGAGACAAAACCGACGATATTATAACCCAACCCATACAGGTCGTCGGCAATACACGCCGCCTTCTTCCCCGCCCCAATCATCAATACGTTCAACGCCCATTCCCTGCACTTTATCTTCCGTAACCCGGCCTGCGTAATCAATAACCGGGGAATATACGTCAAGACAAACTGTAATCCCCATAAAAGAGAAAAACATATCATAATACACATGATAGGAACGGGGCAAGTCATTCAGCACTAAGGCAAAAAACAAGATCACGACACCGATCGACACGCTCCCAAGGGTAGAGAACAACTCAGTAAGCCTCGACTTACCGAACGGTTTATTATAATAACCGGAAAACCAATATAATACGAACCAGAAAAACGGGATCAATAGCTGCCCCTTCAACGAGGGGATATGCAGCAAAAAGGCCCCGACGGTATCAAACCCTTCATACACCGCCACCTCCTCATAACGTATCAGATTAAATAATAACCAGACTACCGACGACGCTATAAAATCCGAGACAATATATTTTCCGCTTGTACGCTTTTCTTCATCCTTATCTAATTACCTGCACAAGCCCACCGGCTCCTAGCTTGATAATGCCGGACGGAGCGGCCTTGCTCATATCGTCCTGACGATAACTCACGATATAATCCACACCCTCCTTGATCACCTCCGATACCTCGCTGAAATTAGCGGGAGAAGGCTCGCCGCTTACGTTGGCGGAAGTAGAGACCAAAGGTTTGCGGAAGCGCTCGCACAATTTCTTGGAGAACTCCTCGTTCGTGATGCGGATACCCACGCTACCATCGGCTCCCAATAGATTTGTCGCCAAGTTCTTGGCACTTGAGTAAATGATGGTCAACGGCTTATCAGACACGCTAATCAAATCCCAAGCGATATCGGGAACATCCGACACGTACCTATCCAATTTAGCCTCGCTGTCCATCAAGACCAACATAGCCTTATTGTCTGCCCTTCGCTTTAGCTCGTACACTCTTTGTACGGCTTTTTCATTGGTAGCGTCGCAACCAATTCCCCAGATAGTGTCTGTAGGATAAAGTATTATGCCGCCTGCGGCCATTACTTCGCAAGCTTTTTTAATATCTTCCGTCATTGTATTTTATAATATTTAGGCAAATGTACGAATCATTCTCCTACTTCAAAAAAATAATAACAAAAAAACTATTTTCTTTAAGCCATACCGGATATACCATATTTAATTTCTAACTTTACAGGTTGAAATATATTGCGGAAATCTCGCCTTTGTCATACGGTAGATTAAGGATGACAAGGTATCCGTAGTATCAGGCAAGCAAAAAAGAAAAAAACAATATATAATGATTAACAAATGGAACTTTCAAACCCCATCAGAAGAAGAGTTACATAAGAGAGACCAATTGGTGGCTGAATTAGGATTCAGCCCGGTGATCTGTCTCTTGCTCGTTCAACGAGGTATCACTTCGATCGAAGAGGCGAAGAAATTCTTTAAACCCAGCTTGAACGATTTGCACGACCCGTTCCTTATGCCGGATATGGATAAGGCGGTGAGGCGCTTGAACAAAGCCTTGGGGAATAAAGAAAAGATTTTGATCTACGGCGATTACGACGTGGATGGAACGACAGCGGTATCGCTCGTCTTCAAGTATTTAAGACCTTACTCGTCTACCTTGGATTTCTATATCCCAGATCGATACGACGAGGGGTACGGTATCTCTTACAAGGGTATCGATTATGCCGCCGAGAACGGCGTGTCGCTGGTTATCTCGCTGGATTGCGGTATCAAAGCGATCGAGAAGATCGAGTACGCCAAGGAGAAAGGCATCGACTTTATTATTTGCGACCACCATATGCCGGACGCCACTTTGCCGGACGCTGTCGCCGTATTGGATGCCAAGCGCTCGGATTCTATCTATCCGTATGAGCATTTATCGGGTTGCGGAGTGGGATTCAAATTCATGCAGGCGTTCGCCAAGAGCAATAATTTCCCGTTCTCGGATCTGGAGAAGTTGTTGGAACTGACGGCGGTCAGTATCGCCTCGGATATCGTCCCGATTACGGGAGAGAACCGCATCCTCGCCTATTACGGGCTGAAGCAATTGAACAGCAACCCCAGCCTCGGGCTGAAAGGGATCATCGATATCTGCGGATTGACCGGAAAGGAGATCACGATCAGTGATATCGTATTCAAGATCGGTCCCCGTATCAACGCTTCCGGCCGTATGATGAACGGGAAGGAGGCGGTGGAACTGCTACTGTCCAAAGATAGCGCCAGTGCCCGGGAGAAGAGCGAGAGCATCAACCAATATAATGAGGAACGCCGGGAATTGGACAAGAAGATCACCGACGAGGCGAACGCTGTCATCGACGAAGTAGAGAACATGGATGACCGGAAGGCGATCGTGGTGTATAACCCGGGATGGCACAAAGGCGTGATCGGTATCGTAGCGTCCCGTTTGACCGAGAAGTATTACCGTCCGGCGGTCGTTCTTACCAAATCGTCCGAGTTGATCACCGGATCGGCACGTTCCGTAACGGGTTTCGATATTTACAAGGCGATAGAGAGTTGCCGGGATTTATTGGAGAATTTCGGGGGACATACCTACGCCGCCGGGCTTTCCCTTCGGGAGGAGAACCTAGAGGCATTCACCGAGCGTTTCTTGAAGATCGCATCCGAGGAGATCATACCGGAACAGATGATCCCACAGATCGATATCGACGCTATCTTGGATTTGAAAGAGATCAACCAGAAGTTCGTGAACGACCTAAAGAAGATGAGCCGTTCGGACCGGACAACCAGAAGCCTGTATTCTGCTCGCTTGGCGTAAAGGACTACGGCACCAGTAAGCTCGTGGGTAAGGAACTGGAGCATCTCAAGCTGGAATTGATCGACGGAAACTCAAGCACCCCCATGCACGCCATCGCTTTCGGCATGCACAGGCACAACGACCATATCAAGGGTATGAAGCCTTTCAACATCTGCTACACGGTGGAGGAGAACACCTACAACGGCAACACCTCTATCCAGCTGATGATCAAAGACATCAAACCCGACGATATATGAGGAGGACAGGTGGACGTCTACCATAAGATATTAGAGAAGTATTGGGGATACCCTGCTTTTCGCCCCTTGCAGGAGGATATTATCCATTCCGTCTGTGCCGGAAAAGATACGCTTGGCTGATGCCTACAGGTGGTGGTAAATCCATCACCTTTCAGGTGCCGGCCTTGGCGATGGAAGGGATTTGCATCGTCGTCACTCCCTTGATCGCTTGATGAAAGACCAAGTGGAGAACTTACGCCGGGTCGGCATCAAGGCTACGGCTATTTATTCGGGCATGAGCGGCAAGAGATTATCACGCAACTGGAGAATTGCATCTTCGGAGGGTATAAGTTTTTGTTATGTCTCCCCGGAGCGGCTTAGTACGGATATTTTCCGGATCAAGATGGAGGCCATGCAAGTTTGTTTGCTAGTGATCGACGAGAGTCACTGTATCTCGCAATGGGGATATGATTTCCGTCCTTCTTACCTCAATATCGCTGAGATCCGGGACTTATTGCCGGGTGTTCCGGTATTGGCCTTGACCGCCACGGCTACCCCGGAAGTGGTGAATGACATACAAGAGCGTCTGCGGTTCAAGGAGAAGAACGTATTTCAAAAGAGCTTCGCCCGCAAAAATCTGGCTTATATTGTCCGGAAGACGGAAGATAAGTTAAATACACTCGTTTATATATTAGGAAAAGTTCCGGGTACGGCCATCGTATATGTCCGCAATCGGAAACGCACCAAGGAGATCGCCGTCATGCTGCAACAGGCGGGTATCTCCGCCGATTTCTTCCATGCCGGGTTAAACCGTGACGAGAAAGAACTGCGTCAGGCCCGTTGGAAAAACAACGAGTGCCGGGTAATCGTATCGACCAACGCTTTTGGTATGGGCATCGATAAGCCGGACGTGCGATTGGTCGTGCATATGGATATGCCGGGATCGTTGGAGGAATATTATCAAGAGGCCGGACGCGGGGGGCGTGATGAGAAGAAAGCCTTCGCCGTGGCTCTTTGTTCCTCCACGGATAGCGCCAAGCTAAAGAAACGGCTGGCGGATGAGTTTCCGGACAAGGAGTTTATCTACCGGTCTATGAAGCGTTGGGTAATTATTACCAGATCGCCGTAGGGTACGGGCTAGATACGGTACACGATTTCTCGTTAACGGATTTTTGTTCCGCTTATAAGTTCTCTTTATTGCAAGCACATCATGCCTTGAAGATCCTTGGGTTATCGGGCTATATCGAGTATACGGAGGAGGTGGACAACGCTTCTCGCCTGATGTTCACGGCTACCCGTGACGAGCTTTACAGGTATTTAAGTGAGAACAAGCGAACGGATGAGGTGATTCAGACGATCTTGCGTTCTTACACCGGGTTATTCGCGGATTATGTTTATATAGATGAGAGCGTAATCGCTACCCGTGCGAGAGTGACGCCTCACGAGGTGTATGAGACCTTGGTAGGTTTATCCAGATACCGGATCGTAAACTACATCCCGCATAAGAAAACCCCGTTGATTATCTATACCCAGACCCGGGAGGAACAGCGGTATCTTTCCATACCCCGCTCAGCGTATGAGGAACGGAAGGAGCGTTTCGGGAAACGGATCGAGAAGGTGCTGGAATATATCAACGAGGAACGGGTATGCCGTAGCCGCATGCTCCTATCCTATTTCGGCGAGGAAGATTCCGCCCCTTGTGGCTGTTGCGACATATGCCTATCGAAGCATGAATCACAGCTTATGAATTGGGAATTCAGCGCTATCCGGGAAAGTCTCGTAAAGGTATTGGCCGGGGAATCCCCTATCCCCGTGAAAGAACTTATTGAGAAATTACCTTTCCCTCAAGAGAAAAGCCTCACGGCCATCCGCTTTCTGGCGGATCAAGATCCCCGATTCACATTAAGCGACGGCTATCTATCGCACGAGGATTCAGCAAAATAGCACGATGCCCATCGTAAGCTCCTTAGAATTCCCATTGTTAGCTTGCTAGAATGCCCATCATAAGGAGCTTACAATGGGCATTCTAATAAACCAAGTATCACCGCTTATAATTACTCCGATTAGATACTTGTTTTTCCGTCGGGAAATCAGCGGGAACCTTTTGGGTTACCTTGCCGGTAGCGGCCCATTCCGCACCTCTTAACAAGGTGATCTGGAAGCCGGCGCATTGCATAGCCGGACAATTCTCTACCGTTTCCCCCGCGTGCCCTAGCATCGTATGGAATATACGGGCATTCCCATAATCAACCGTAAAGATCAACGGCTCCTCACGGCCGGAGCCTCCGGTCTCCTTGTCCGAATAAGCGGTATACAAGCAATCCTTTATATTTCCCGGGCCACGCATACGATCATATAACTCATCCTGCGCATGTTTCCATTTATTCGGCAGCCCCTTCATGATCGGATGCTCATGGTTCCGGGCATTCAGCACATACTCATGTTGCTTGCCATGAGAGCCACCCACGCCCGCCGAGCTATCCTTTATCAACTTACCATCGCTCCAATATACATAGGGTCCCGCTTTCTCATCCCGGTTCTCCCAACCGCCCAAGGCACAAATCTTATTGTATTCCGGCCAGTTCACGAAGGCGTTATCAGCGGCATGATAGATCACGACACCACCACCTCCTTGCACATATTCCAAGAAACGAAGGTTTGTCTCTTCCGGCCAAGCATCCCCATTATAATCCAGCACCACCAGCTCGTAAGGACTAAAATCCAAGACAAAGCCGGACATATCCTTCCCCGCCTCCGGAGAGACCGCGAAATCCACGGAGAAGCGTCCCGAGTTCTCCAATATCTGTTTAAGCACCACGTGGCTCACCTGCCAATTATGGTTATTCTGCCCGTTATTAATAACGTCTTGATCGGCTTACGGGCCGACATGCCACATACAACCAGTAAAGCGGCCAAAAGGAAAACGATCTTCCTACAAATACATGTCTCATGGTATGAATAAGATTTAAGTAAACTATAAATTATCCGTCTTATTTAATAACAAAGGGAAGCGGCACCGAATAGCCCCGGATTCTCCAGCTTAGAGAAACGTATCTTCAAGTTCTTGATAGAGTTCGGATAAGCGAAATCCTTCAAGTCCTCATACATGCTCTCCTCAAACAACTCATGGGCGGAGGTCACCGAGCCTCCGAAGACGATCATCTCCGGATCTACCGTCAATACCACGATCTTGATAGCGGCGGCCACATGTACGCCCAACTGCCGATAAGCCTCCAGCGCCTGCTCGTCCTTCCGCATCGCACGGGTGTACATCTCCTTCCCATCCACGCCCCATACGTTCATGAAATAGGAACCGCTACAGAAATATTCCAAGATCTGTCCTTGGTAGGGAATCATGCCAAACTCTCCCGAGCCACAATTAGCGTCGGCCAGCAGCTTGCCTTTCTGGATAATTCCACCCCCCAAGCCTGTACCCAAGGTGAGGCCCACGAAGTTATCAACCGTCTTTCCGTCGCCAAAGATACGCTCACCCAAAGCGAAGCAATTCGCGTCGTTATCCACATAAACCGGCACGGAGAAGCGAGCCTCCAAGATCTCCTTCAAATGTACCTCTTCCCAATGCGGGATATTCACTACGTTATATACGATCCCCTTCTCACGATCCACCACGCTCGGCACACCGATACCGATAGCTACCACGCCCTCGTCCCACACGGAACGGATCACCTCTATCAAAGCCTCCAATGTCTCCCCACAATCCGCGGCGTCCTGGGGAGTCGGGGCGTTCCCCTGAGCCACTAATCGATCCCCTGCGATACGGCCGGCACGCATATTCGTCCCCCCTAAATCCACTCCGATATAAGCGTTTTTCTTGACTACACTCATTCTTTTCACGATATTAATTAGATTATACTCCCACAAAGCTAACAAAAAAGGCAATGCTACGAATAACATTGCCTTTTAAACTGGTAAATTTAATACATCTATGCTTTTTATTTTCCCCGGCGTCAACTCCATCCAGCACGTATACCGACATCGCCTCACGCCTACGTTCGCATAGGCCTACGTCGATATACGTGTGAGGCAATGCCGGTATACGTGTAAGACGCACCATTATAACTACCGCATCAAGCGAAGAACAAGATCAATAATTGCGCCGTAAGCACCCGCAAAAACATGGTCAATGGGTATACCGTTGCGTAACCTACGGAAGGAGCGTCGTTTCCAGCCGTAGCGTTCGAGTAAGCCAAAGCGGGCGGATCCGTCGTACTACCGGCGATCAAGCCCATTAAGGTGAAATAATTGATCTTATAGAAATAGCGGCCTACACAACCGATGATCAGTAAAGGAACCGTCGTGATAATGAAACCGTAACCGATCCAAGCGAATCCGCCGTTGTTCACGATCGTATCCACAAAACCATCGCCGGCGCTGATACCCACGCAAGCGAGGAAGAGGGTGATACCGATCTCACGCAACATCAAGTTAGCGCTCTGGGTCGTATAGGTAACCAGCTTATAACGGTAACCAAAACGCTAATCAAGATCGCCACGATCAGCGGACCTCCCGCCAAACCTAACTTAACCGGTTGCGGAATGCCCGGGAACGTAATAGGAATACTACCCAAAACAATACCGAGGGCAATGCCGATAAAGATCGTGATCAAATTCGGCTCGTTCAAGCGCTTCATGGAGTTACCCAATACCTTCTCCACATTCGAGACAGCGGTTTCGGTACCCACCACATTCACACGGTCACCCACTTGCAACGTCAGGCCCGGCGTAGCGACCAAGTCCACGCCCGCACGGTTGATACGGGTGATATTGATGCCATATAATTTACGCAGTTTCAACTGCCCCAGCTTCTTGCCGTTCAACTCTGGTTTCGTGATCAAGATACGGCGGTTGATAAACTGGCTCTCCATACGAATCCATTGCTTGCGCTCCATATCGATCTCCTCGCCGATGAATGTCTTTACGGACTCGGCATCTTGATCTGTCGTGATCACGAAAATCTTATCATCCTCATTCAAGATCGTACCGGCGGAAGCGATCTCGATCTGCTTGTTATCATTACGCCATACACGGGAAATCACGAAATCCAGATGATCCATCAAACCGGATAACTCCCCTACCGTCTTACCGAAAACCGCAGGGTTCTTTACGACCAGCGAGATCGGTTTCGCCTCATTCGTATGCGAGGCATCCTCCTTATTCAAATCGTCATTCTCCTTATCGAAATTCACACGGAATACGTAACGTACGAAAATGATCGAAAGAATAATACCGATCACGCCCAGCGGATAAGCCACGGCGTAACCCAAGGCGATCGTATTATCAGAAACCCCGTACATATCGGAATAAGCCTGCTGAGCCGCACCTAATCCGGGGGTATTCGTCACCGCCCCCGATAAAATACCCACCATCGTAGCATCGGAATACCTGTCACGAAATGCAATACCAAAGCCGTAGCCACGCCAAGGAAGACAATTCCACAGGCTAGCATATTCAACGTGATTCCCCCCTGCCTAAAAGACGAGAAGAAACCCGGCCCGACTTGCATACCTACCGAATAAACAAATAAGATCAATCCAAATTCCTTAAAGAAATGAATCACATTGTGGTTAACCGTAAACCCAAAATGCCCTAAAATAATACCTACAAACAACACCAAGGTAATCCCAAGCGAAATCCCAAACACCTTTATCTTTCCCAACTGAATGCCGGCGGCAATCACGAAAGATAGTAAAAGGATAGAATGCCCGATACCTTCTCCCCATAATAAATCGTTTATCCAATCCATGCTAAAATCTTTAAAAATCTTATTACCTATTAATAAAGACGCGAAGTTAGGCATTTACTTTGTGTTTTACAACATAACACCTATATTTACCTTTTAAATTAAAATCTCATGAAAAAGATATATTACATTTTATCAGCATTGTTCCTTTGCGTGGTAGCCACCTCGGCGCAAGAAGCTGGAAAAACGGTAGTTATTAAAACCAATGTAGGTACTATGAAGGCCATCCTGTACGATGATGTGCCTAATCACACCCGTACTTTTATCGAACGGGCGAAACGGGGGGATTTCAACGGGACCTTATTCACCCGTGTCCTGCCGGAGTTTATGATCCAAGGAGGAGCCCCGGATTCCAAGAACGCTCCCGCCGGTGCCAAATGCGGCTTTGGCGATCCTTCCGCCGAGATCCTGCCCGAGATCAACGAGAAATATTTCCATAAGAAAGGAGCCTTGGCCGCTCCCCGCCAACCGGACGATGTCAACCCGCAAAAGAAATCGGACATGTCGCAATTCTTTATCGTGCAGGGGAAGGTCTATAGGGAAACCGAACTGGATACGTTAGAGCGTACCGCCAACTATCCGGCCCGGCAAAAGGCCTGAAGGAGTTTTACGCACCGGTCCGTGCCGAGTTGAATATGATAAAGATGAGTAACAAACGGGAATACCAGAAGCGATTGAGAATGATCAACGCCCAGATAGACTCCGTTATTCAAGCAACTCCCGGGCATTTGCTATTTACGGACGAGCAACGGAAGGCTTATACCACCGTAGGCGGTTGCCATCATCTGGACGGCACTTATACGATCTTCGGGGAGCTGACGGAGGGGTTCGACGTTCTGGATCAGATCGCCACCCAGCCGAAAGACCAGAATGACCGTCCGAAGAAAGACATCCGCATCCAAAATATAACGATCGAATAATTCACCACTCCTATGTTAAAGAGAGATTTCATCATGGTACAGATCGAGGAACTGGGCAAAGTGATCGCCAGATCATCTTCAATCGTAATTCCAACGATGGGGCACGCAAGAACCCCGAGTTAATCCAATCCGTCTACACATCCTTAAAACTGGATAACGATTTCTTGCTGAACACGCCTATCGACGGCATCCGCACTTATCTGGACGGTGATGACTCGTGTGGCCTCCAACGCATGGAACTGGCGACCAAGACCTTGCTGGAAGAAAGTTTCCTTTTGCCGGAGGCGCAAGGTAAAAAACTCCGGGCAAGAGCGAAAGAGCTATTGGAATATATCCAACGCAACGACACTACGTTCTCATTGGAACGAGTGGCGTTGCTGGAAGAGATAAATAACTATTGAATTGATTGCGGATCGGTGGTAGGGCCTTCCACGACTAGAAGGCCCTTCTCATCGATTCGCATTTTATCGATGAATACGACCCGCTCATCCCCTGTCTTCTGGGTACGCCCGTGATAAACGCAATACATTTGTTTTCCGTCCTTCGACCAAGTAACGCTATTATGTCCGGTACCCGTGACGATACCGCCTTTTTCCACGTTCTTCTCCAGCACCGGATTATTAGATGCCTTCTCAAACGGTCCTAACGGATGTTCGGACACGGCATATCCCACCGCATAATTTGCCCCGCCAAAATAATTAGCGGAATACATCATATAATACAAGCCGTTGTGACGTAGCATGAAAGAGCCTTCCGTCCAACGACGTCCGACCTCCCCTTTGGTAACCGAGCGACTTTCCCATTCACTTTGCGCATCATCCAATTTTACGGGTGGACGCAGCAGAAGTACGGGTTCCCCAATTACGTGCGTAAGATCCTGAGCGACCTCCACCCCGTAAATCCAGCTTTCCTCAACGGAGTCGAACATGCCTTTCTTCTTTGCCTCATCGGCGATCTCGCTTTCTACCGGATGCTTATAGCAACAACGGGAATAATAGAGATAGGTACGGCCATCCTCATCCTCGATCAAGTTTCCGTCGATTACAGGATATCCCGGATCGAACAAAGGAGCATCGGCCAATTCCTTAAATGGTCCGGTCGCTTATCCGACACAGCTACGCCGATACGGAAATTTTCCTCCTCGTTGGTCGATTGTTCCGCCAATCCGCACTGAAGAACATATAGAACTTCCCGTCACGCTCGTACACTTCCGGCGCCCAGAAATTAGCGATTGCCCAAGAATCGGGCGTATTGCCCCGATAAACCTGCCCTTCCGGTTTCCAATGGATCAAATCATCGGAAGAATAGGCGCAAAAACCGTCTACAGCGCCGGCACCGGTACCATACATATAATAACGTCCGTCCGAGGCCAACAATACGTATGGATCACCAAACTGGACCGACAAAGGATTACTGTATGACAATACCTCATCCTTATCCTCCGAAGCAGCTTTCTTTCCCGTACAACTAACATTAAATAACACCAAGATGCCCAAACAAAGAGACATCCAACTTCTCTTGATAAACTTCATTTTCTATTTTATTAAATTTAAGACTTGCACCACTCCTTCCGCACAACGTTCCCCGTCGATGGCAGCGGATACGATTCCTCCCGCATACCCCGCTCCCTCACCGCAAGGGAAAAGACCTTTTACCGTGACGTGTTGATAGGTATCCCGATCACGGAGGATACGGACCGGAGCGGATGTACGGGTCTCTACACCGATCATGGTTGCCTCGTTGGTCAAGAAGCCTCTAGAGACCTTACCGAAATAACGGAAACCTTCACGAAGGCGACTGGTCACGAATTCCGGCATCCAAAAATGCAACGGAGAGGCCAGCAGACCCGGCGTATACGAGGAAACCGGTAAATCGAAAGAGTTCTTCTTCCGCATGAAATCATCCATGCGCTGGGCGGGAGCCGTTTGCTTCATGCTCCATTCAACCAACAGACCTCTTCCAGACGTTCCTGAAAGGCCATCAACGCTAATGGGGAGTCCGCATCCACCTTCTCGCCATTCCGAAGATAAAGCTCCTCCTGCCCTACCAGTTCGGAATAATCTTCCGGACGGATCTCTACCACCATCCCTGAGTTAGACCAGCAGGAACCCCGGTTAGAAGGCGACATTCCATTTACCACGACCTGCTTAGGTCCGCTCGCCGCAGGAACTACGAAACCTCCCGGACACATACAGAAGGAATAGACGCCCCGGTTATTCGCTTGCGTCACAAAACTATACTCTGCCGCAGGAAGATATTTTCCACGACCTTCTTTCCGATGATACTGGATTTGGTCGATCAATTCCTGAGGATGTTCCAGACGAACACCGACCGCGATCCCTTTCGCCTCGATCTGGATCTGGCGTTCGTATAAATAGTTATAGACATCACGGGCCGAATGGCCGGTAGCTAAGATAACAGGCCCGTAAAAGCTCTTTCCCGTATTCGTCTCGATGCCGATCACCTCGTTCTCTTTCATGATAAAAGCATCCATACGGGTCTCGAAATGTACCTCACCTCCGCATCGCTTGATTTGCTCCCGGATATTCTCGATCACACGGGGGAGCTTATCGGTTCCGATATGCGGATGGGCATCCGCCAAGATAGAGGGACTTGCCCCAAACTGGCAAAAGATATTCAGTATCTTATCTACCGAGCCTCTTTTCTTGCTACGGGTATACAGCTTTCCATCAGAATAAGCGCCGGCACCGCCCTCACCAAAACTATAATTTGATTCTCCGTTCACCTTATGCTCACGACTGATCAAGGCGATATCTTTCTTGCGTTCCCGCACGTCCTTACCTCGCTCGACGATGATGGGGCGCAAACCTAACTCTATCAAGCGCAAGGCGGCGAACAGACCTCCCGGACCGGCTCCTACGACGATCACAGGTTTCCCTGCCGAGACATCTTTATACTCTATCGATTGATATTCCGGCTCGCTAGGCATCTCGTTCATGAAAACACGCAGTTTCACGTTGACAAATATCGTTCGCTGGCGTGCGTCTATCGAACGTTTCAATACACGTACGGCCCGGATATTTTTCGGAGCCTCACCCGTCTCACGGGCTACTACTTGCCTTAGCGATTGCTCATTAACAGCCTCTTCCGGCAATATCCTGAGTTGTAATTCTTTTATCATTGTTTATTATATATTAACCGAATAGTTGCCGAAAGGCTTCCTCCACTTTCTTTACCTGTACGATTTGAATCTTGCTCTTCGCCGTATCGAAACCTTTTAGATTATTATGCGGAATGATAATCCGGGAGAAACCCAGCTTCTCCGCTCCAAGATACGTTGCTCAATACGGTTGACCGGACGGATCTCTCCGGACAAGCCTACCTCTCCGGCCATACAAACACCCGGCTCGATGCTGATATCCAAGCTAGAGGAAAGGATGGAGCTAATTACCGCCAAATCGATAGCCGGATCATTCACTTTCAAACCTCCGGCGATATTCAGGAAAACATCTTTCTGGATCAACTTAAAACCCGCCTTTTTCTCCAATACCGCCAATAACATATTCATTCGGCGTAAATCGAATCCGGTGGCGCTACGTTGCGGCGTACCGTAAACCGCCGAGCTGACCAAGGCTTGCGTCTCGATCAGGAAAGGACGTACCCCCTCGATAGCGGCGGCGATGGCGACACCGCTCAGTCCCTCATGATTCTGGGTTAATAATAACTCGGATGGATTGCTGACCTCACGAAGCCCGTTCTGGCGCATCTCATAAATCCCTAGTTCCGCCGTACTGCCGAAACGGTTCTTGATGCTCCGCAAGATACGATACATATAATGCTGATCGCCCTCAAACTGCAACACCGTATCCACGATATGCTCCAATACCTTCGGACCGGCGATACTACCTTCCTTATTGATATGGCCGATCAATAAGACCGGGACACCGCTTTCCTTGGCGTATTTCAAGATAGCGGCGCTACACTCGCGTACTTGGGAAACACTGCCGGGGAAGATTCCACGACTTCCGTAAAGATGGTTTGTATGGAATCTATGATCATCAAGTCCGGCTGGATATTGGCCGCTTGCGTAAAAATCTGTTCCAGATGTGTCTCGCATAAGATGAAACAGTTCGGATTATCATGCGATAATCGGTCCGCCCGGAGTTTCAACTGGCGACTGCTCTCCTCGCCCGAGACATATAGGGTTTTCAAGCCTGTCAAGCCCAACACGGTTTGCAAGACCAAGGTAGATTTTCCGATTCCCGGCTCTCCCCCGATCAAGACCAAAGAGCCTTTCACCAAGCCTCCGCCGAGGACCCTGTTTAATTCATCATCTTTTAAATCGATACGGGCCTCCTCTTCCGTCGTTATATCACGCAATAACACCGGACGGATCTTATTGCCCTCCATAATACCGGGAACTGGCCGCTTCACGGCAGGCTCCTTTGTTACGATCTCCTCTACATAGGTGTTCCACTCCCCACAATTCGGCATTTACCCAGCCATTTCGGGGAATCAGCGCCACAGTTAGAGCAGACATATACGGTTTTTGTTTTCGCCATTCTATCTTGAATTTGGCGTAAAGATACAAAAAACTACTTTTCCCCTACTACAACGATCTTCTTTCCGATACCGCAGCCTTCTTAATTTCCGGGCTACCTTTCTCCTTATACAAGAATCCGCGGAACATGCCACCACTGTTATAAGGCATGGCGATATTTCCTAGTTTATCCACGGCGATCAAGCGCCGTTGCCGGCGTTCGTATTCAATTCCGTATGGATGATATAATCCGCCGCTTTCTCTACGCTTTCCTTAAGGTATTTATAGCGGGCACACACATCGAACGCTACCGCATGACGGATAAAATACTCTCCATGCCCCGTACAGGAGACAGCGCAACTGTTATTATCCGCATACGTTCCCGCCCCGATCACGGGCGAATCACCGATACGCCCCCAACGTTTCTTGAACATACCGCCGGTACTGGTCCCGGCCGTTAAGTTTCCTTGCTTATCCAGAACGACACAGCCTACCGTACCGTTCTTCTTACTTTCTTGCTTTAACTTCTCGATCCACTCCATCGTCTTGGGCGTAGCGAAATACATATTGTCTTCTACCATTTCCAAGCTTGTTCCTTGGCGAACTCCTCGGCACCGGCTCCGCTCAGCATGACATGCGGAGATTTTGTCTTTACGGCATAGGCTGCATTGATCGGATGCTTCACGTGTTTTAGGCCAGCTACAGCGCCTGCGCTTAAATCCTTGCCTTCCATGATGGAAGCGTCCAACTCAAAAGTTCCCTCCGCCGTACAGGTAGCACCAATTCCGGCGTTAAACAACGGATTTCCCTCGAAGTAATTAATGACGGCCATAACCGCCTCCGGTCCCTCGCCTCCCGCCGACAAAACTTTATCTCCAATCATTAAAGCAGAGTCCAATGCGGCGTAATATTGAGCGACTTAACCGGATCTTCCTCCAATCCGGCCATCGCCCCCGCACCACCATGTACCACGATTACATACTCCCGGTCTTGCGCAAAAGCAATGGATGACACCATCAAAGCCGTCAAGGCTATCATTTGTTTTAACATGCTATTATATTTAATCATTTATACAATGTTCAAAAATAGAACAAATATCTGAATTATCTTAGAGACATAGACTTATTTCCCGATTTTTATCCGTACATTTACTTCGAACGGTAATCTCTTAAATAATAACATTATGGAAGAATACATCGATTCTATCATAAGAGTGGGAAAGATATTGATCGGAAGCATAATGGTCGTGTTCGTACTCTGGTACATCGTAAAGGATATTGTCAAGGCTTATGGGAAAGATTCGCATGAGCCGGATTAAAAAAAGTGCCATGGCGATATGACCACGGCACTTCTCTTCATTATATCATAGAGAGCTATTTCATTCGTTCGTATACCATACCGGTCCCGGCTGGCTGCCCATGACGAACTCCAATGTCGCCCCGCTCATGATTTGCTCGTGGGTGATATAACTCTTATCATAAGGTTGTCCGTTCAGCTTCACGGATTGGATATAAATATTCTCCGCAGAGACCTCGGGAGCCAAAACCGTAAAGGTCTTGCCATTACCTACATGCATCTTCACTTCCGGGAACAACGGGGAGCCGATCTCATATTGGCCACTGATCGGATCAACCGGGTAGAATCCCATGGCGCTAAACACAAACCAAGCGGACATCTGCCCACAGTCCTCATTACCGCAAATACCGTCCGGGGTATTCAGATACAAATCATGTAATACCTGAGCCACGTATTTCTGAGTCTTCCAAGGCTGGCCGACCTTATTATATAAGTAGATCACATGATGGCTCGGCTCATTTCCATGCGCATATTGACCGATCATCCTGTACTAAAGATAGGCAATTCCTCATCCGATTTGGGGACATAGGTAAACATACTATCCAATTTCTCGGCGAAACGTTCCTTACTTCCTACCAATCCGATCAAACCGTCCAGATCTTGCGGCACGGACCAGAAATATTGCCAACCATTGCTCTCGCAAATATCTTCCGTATAATCATCGGGGCTGAAATTAGCGGCAAAGTTTCCTTTCTCATCACGAGGCTGCATAAAGGAAGTTGCCGGATTGTACACATTATGATAATTCTGTGAACGTTTAAAGAATCGTCGGCAATCTCTTTCTTACCCATCTTCTCGGCCATCTTAGCGATGCAATAATCATCGTAGGCATACTCCAAGGTCTTCGATAAAGACCAGTTCTCCCATTTTTTCGGATCGCTATAAGCCGGTACGTAGCCCAACTTCTTATAATCGCCGATACCCCGATAGTCATCCCGGTTGGCTGTCGCTATACAAGCCTCCAGCGCTTTCTCGGCATTGAAATCACCGATACCTTTCAGATAAGCGTCTACGATAACGGGCACCGCATGATAACCGATCATCATATTCGTTTCCCAGCCATAAAGGTTCCATAAAGCAAAGCCCCGTTCTGCTCATAGAACTTCAAGAAACCCTTGATCATATCATTCGCCCGTTCCGGCTCCGTATACGTAAACAACGGATGGGAGCACGGTAGGTATCCCATAAAGAGAAAGTAGAGTAATTCGTCCATCCGTCCACTTTATGGATTTGCTGATCCGGGCCGTAATAAGAACCATCCACGTCGCTATAGATCGTCGGGGCGATCATGGAATGATACAAGGCCGTATAGAATTTCACCATATCGTCCGTATTCCGGCTTTTCACCTCAATCTTGGAAAGCTGTCGGTTCCAATTCGCGCTAGCCTGCGCTTGATAGTAATCGAAATCATCCTTCGGGCTTCCGCACGCAAATTCTTTCCCGCTCCCTCCATGCTGACGCCAGAGATTCCGGTCGTGACAAGGATTTCCTCATCCTTCTTCGTATTGAAATCGAAACGGGCCACATAGGCCGTACCGATCCAACCTTTTTCCTTGGTCACGATAGAAGTCGTATCCATATGACAAGCCACGAAAGGCTTAGAGAAACGGGTCTCGAAATAAACATGCTGCAAGGGAGACCAGCCTTGGGATAGGCGGTATCCACGGATCGTCGTAGAGTCTACCACCTCGATCTTGGAATCCAAGGTAAAGTCCCAATTCATCGCCTTCTTCAAGTTCAAGAATACCGAAGCCTCGGCCTCCGGGAAGGTATACCGCTGGATACCGCAACGCTCGGTAGCCGTAAGCTCCACGTTAATGTTATAATCCTTCAGCAATACCCGGTAATATCCTGCGGAAGCCGCCTCGTCATTATGCGAGAACGTGGAGTAAATGCCTAACGGCGCAGGGGCCTCTTTATAAGGACGGGTCACGGGCATAAAAGAGATATCGTATAAATCGCCTGCCCCCGTACCGGAAAGGTGCGTATGGCTAAAGCCGGCGATCGTCGTATCCGGATAGAAATACCCCGAGATGCGATCCCAACCCGGCAAACCGTTATCCGGCTCAATTGTACCATACCAAAAGGAACTTGGGCTCCCGGGTAGGTATTGCCGGTAAAATCCGTACCGATCATGGGGTTCACATACTGCGAGTAATCCGCCTCCTGTTTCTTTTCAGGCGTGCAGGCCACGAGTGCCAGCAAAGAGACCGCCAATATAGACATGTGCTTCATGTTTATGCAATTCGTTTTGAGTTTGAGCAAACATACATAAATTATTTCGAAAGAGAAACAGTTTACGGGGAAAACTTTCTATTTTCATCGGGGTGAAAATCTTTTTTCATTATGATGAGAATCTTTTTCATCAAGGAGAAAATCTTTTTCATCAAGACGAGAATTCGGTGGAATCCTTTAACTTTGTACAAAAACTACGATAACATGGAAGATAAAACATCGACACTTCGTTTGATCTATCCCCAATGGCAAGGTGGGATCGTGAATCATTGGATGCCCGACCTTCCTGCGGACGACGCTTCCAGAGGGTATTACCTTGGTGCTCAATTACTCAATATCCTCGCTCCCCCAAGTCCCCAGAAAACCGTGGAAGTACCCATCTCACTAGATATAAAGGATAGGGAAACGGATCTAGGGTCAGCGCCCGTAAGATTATTCTGAAACAAACAAAAGCGGCCCTTGAATTATTACATGAAAACACTCCGGAAAAGATCGTCACTTTAGGGGGGCGAATGTTCGGTGAGTGTCGTACCCTTCACCTATCTGGCCGCTAAATACCCGGATGATATCGCAATTGTCTGGATAGACGCGCATCCGGATATAACTTGCCGTATGACGAGTATAAGGGATATCATGCGATGGCCCTGACGGCCTGTCTAGGGATGGGTGATGAGGAGATTCTTCAATTATTACCGGGAAAGTTCAAGATCTCGAATAGTTTAATCGTAGGTTTACGCTCGTGGGACGAGGGTATGAAGGAACGGCAGAAAGAATTAGGTATAAAAGGTTTATCTCCGGAAGAAGTGGCGGCTGATAGCTCGCTTATCCTCGAATGGTTGAAAGGGACAGGTGCTTCCAAGGTTGTCATCCATCTCGATATAGATGTCATTGATCCAGCGGATATGATAGCCGGGGGCGGCATAGAACCGAACGGGATGAAAATAAACGAGGTAGTACGTGCCATCAATGACATTGCGTCCGAATACGATCTAGTAGGACTTACCGTCGCCGAACCTATGCCACGGATAGCGATTAAGCTTAGGAATATGTTGAGTCAATTACCACTGTTAAAAGCTTAAGCAATCAGATTGCCGTTCCGGTATTCTGATGGTGAGACTTTCAGCAATCGTTGCACGTAACGGCTGAAAAAAGACAAAGAAGAGAAATTCATATTGTCTGAGATTTCTTTCAATGTCAGGTTCTTGTCTGAAAGCAAGTGGGTAATCCGGGAGATGGTGAAACGGTCTATCCAGTAATTTGCTGTAAATCCGCTTGCTTTCTTACAAACTTCCGTAAGGTATTTAGGCGTAATGCAGAGCCGTGAAGCGTAATAGGATACTTCCCTGTGGTTTCGATAATCCCCCGCTTTTAGCAGATTTATAAATCGCTCCATCAACACGGCATTTTGTTCCGATACAGAGGGAGATTCATAAATTCGTGCATGGAAATCGTAAAGGTCGAGCACGAAAGTTTTAGCCAAACAACCGATTAGTTCGTCATGAAAACGATGCGTATGGTCCGTCAACCGCCTGCGGATAAGTTCAATATCTTCCATAAATATCCGCTGTTCTCGCTCTGTAAGCGACATGATCGGGTTACGGAGTAGTGTCAACTTTCCTATCACGTCATAATCATTTCGAGGGATATTCTTGAATGAAAAACTGTTCGAGATATAAAGTACCGTTACCTGAAAATCGTCGCTTATCTCTATCTTAGATATAAGTTCATTATGAGTAAATATAACGCAATCCCCTTTCCTCATCCGAAACCATTCGCCCGTCATCAGGAATGAAGCTTCACCCTCACGACAAAGCGCATGTGTACAATACCGGTCAAAACTCCCGGAAATCATATCATCGAGGTTGTCAGCAAATAGGATATCCGTATTCATAATCAGCTCTCTTGTTTACAGAGTAAAGATACAGAAAAACACGATATAAAAATAAAATCGAGACTCAACAACCGAAAAAAAATGAAAATAGCACCGACTTTTATTTATCGTCATATCCGCTTATCAGACATAACTTTGCGACCACAATTTAAAATAACATTACGATGAACAAAACAGTAAAATTGAACAACGGCGTAGAAATGCCGATCTTGGGTTATGGTGTATATCAAATAGCCCCCGAGGAATGTGAACGTTGCGTATTGGATGCTATCAGCGTAGGCTATCGCTCCATCGACACGGCACAAGCGTACTATAACGAGGAAGGTGTAGGCAAAGCCATAAGTAAATGTGGCGTACCTCGCGATGAATTGTTCATCACCACAAAAATATGGGTGACCAACGCCGGAGAGGAGAAGGCGAAGCTCCATCGATGAGTCTCTGCGCAAATTACAGACCGAATATGTTGATCTTCTGCTCATTCACCAGCCTTTTGGCGACTATTATGGAACATATCGTGCCATGGAAGAGGCTTACCGTGCAGGAAAAGCCCGGGCCATCGGCGTAAGTAACTTTTACCCGGACCGTTTTATCGACCTAGCGGAACATGTAAAAATAAAACCCGCAGTGAATCAAGTGGAAACACACGTCTTCAATCAGCAAGTGAAAGCAGAGGAAATCATGCGGGAATATGGTACACAAATCATGTCATGGGCCTCTTTCGCAGAAGGGCGCAATAACTTTTTCACGAACGGGATATTGACGGGAATCGGACAGAAATATAATAAATCCGTGGCGCAAGTCGCCTTGCGCTTCCTCATCCAACGCAACATAGTCGTTATCCCCAAATCCACGCATAAAGAACGGATGGCAGAGAACTTCGACGTATTCAGTTTTGAACTTTCGGAACAGGACATGAATGAAATCGCGAAGTTAGACAAAGCCCAAAGCCTGTTTTTCTCACATTATGATCCGGAATTGATACGGTTCATATTGAGCCTAGAGAAAAACAGATAAACAAGGCCTACACAAAAAGAGGCGTAATCCGTTATGGATCACGCCTCTTTTATATTACATTATTATAACTTTCGGGATTTATTCCTCATTATTATCTTCCTCATTCTCCTCGTCTTCTTCCTTTGGGGCTTTTTTCACGAAGAACGCACTCAACTCATACAAACCGTAGAGCGGTAAGAATACGATACTTAACGTAAACGGATCACTACTTGGAGTGATGAACGCCGCACCAACTAACAAGCCGACAACAGCATGCCGTCTGTATTTATGAAAGAACGAGCGGTTTAGCAACCCTATCTGAGATAATAGCCAAGATACCAATGGCATCTCAAATACGATTCCCATCACGAATATCAACATCAAGAAGTTATCCATGTAAGAATCAAGGGATACCTGTTCCGTAATGGCGGCACTCAACTCGTAAGTCGCCAAGAAACGTAGTGTCATCGGGAACACCAAGAAATAACCCACTGAGCATCCAATAAAGAACATTATCGTTCCGAACAAGAATACCCAACGTACATTTTTCTTCTCATTCTCGTAGAGAGCCGGACTTACGAACTTCCAGATCTCCCACATCAAATAGGGGAAAGTCAATAATAACGCCAGCCAGAAAGAACTTGTCATATGCGTGAAGAACTGGGAAGCCAGTTTGATATTGACAATGTTCACATGGAACGTATCATTACAAAAGTCCGGGAGAAAAGAAAAATGAGAACTAATCTTACACATTTCCCGATAGACGATGAAATCGGAGCTACACGGGGCCATCACGACATTATCGAACAGCCACGGCATTACCGAGAACCCGGCTATAGCAAAAACAAAGAGCGCTAAAACAGAAACGAAATAAAGTCCAA
>ENA-OQAA01000265-OQAA01000265.1-human-gut-metagenome-genome-assembly--contig:-NODE-265-length-36728-cov-6.249556_pt1 | contig 36728 bp, 51 predicted proteins | sample MGYA00242489_ERZ504515 | MGnify/ENA primary metagenome ERZ504515 (study PRJEB26092, sample SAMD00036237) | human gut metagenome | host: Homo sapiens | study: EMG produced TPA metagenomics assembly of... | reverse complement strand
GTTGCGATTTTTTCAGGGCAGGCCCGCAACGGTCATGCCCTTGTTTTTGTGCAGCGCAATCAGCCGTGTTGCTGCCAGAAAAACGCCCCCCGGAATTAACCAAAAACTAACCCCGGGTTAATAGCAAAAACCAAAGCTCCACGGTATCCTAAAAGTGAACCGTGGAGCTTTTTTTCCTGCAACAAAATTGGTAGAAAAAGGGAGGCTTTTGCAATGAAACGAAGATGGAAGAAATTCCTCGCCGGGGTGCTTTCCGCAGCCCTCGTGCTGAACCTCGCGGCCCCGCTGGCACTGGCGGGCAGCCCGACGATCGGAGCAGCTTGCAGGGTGACAAGTGTGTTTCTGTATCCGAAGTATGTCGGACGGGTCGATGATAATGAGAGGGTGCCGTACATTCAGGGTGAGGTATCCTATGACCATGGCCTTTTGACCTTTCACGGAGACGTGACGCTGGACACAACTTTGGACTCGGAGAATTACTCGCTGGTCAAAGCCCTCAGTGAAGAAAATCTGAGGCTGGTGGCAAACGGCAAAGTAACGGGCAGAACGAAAAGCAACGGCTTTGATGGAGCAAAGGAAATAGTAAGGGGAGAATACGATCTCACCAATACCGATGCGGGAAACCAGTCGAAAGGAATTTTAGGCGCTACAAACGATAAAACGACGATTGCTTCCGATACTAGAACCACGCTGAAGGGTTTCCAGACGGGCATCGGCTGGGGAAGCGTTCAGATCGATGGCAAGGTGAAGATCACAAATGCAGAATGCGGCATCGCCAATTTCACTACCATGAACCATGGCAGCGAGCTGTTGATCCATGCGCAGCAGTACATCGGGGAACAGGGTCATCTGACCTACAACGGCGGCCACCTGCTCCTGAATGTGACGACTATCGGTATGGACTTCGGCCTGAGTAGGCTGGGCATCGGAGAGAACGTAAGCAGGTTCTGGTATCGCACCGACGATGACGCGGGTTATACGGAAATCGACACCAGCGTGCAGGAAAAACTTGACAGCTTTTTTGAAGTCAAAGAGACAAACCACGCCTATCTGGAGCTGACGGATGTGGACCCGGACCAGCAGGAAAGCGAAACCTACGACCTCTGGGTAGCAGGCACGCAGGTAACGGAAACCAACCAGAACGACGTGCTGGTGGATGGCGGGTCTGTGAAGTTTGACCCGGCTGCCCACACCCTGACGCTGAAACAGGCCGACCTCACGCTGGGCGAGGATGCGGAGGGAGACGTTTCCAGCTGCATCGATTCCCAATTGGCGGAAGAGCTGACCATTACCGGCACAGCCACCCTTTCCAACGCCGATGGAATCCTTACGGAAGGCCCGCTGACGCTGGATAACGCAACCCTCACCCTTACGGGCAATATCGATGGCGACATTGGTGAGGATGCGATCCGGGCAGGCAGCTCTGACGAAGATATCACCATCGAAAACAGCACCGTGACCATTGCAGGCACGAACTCGGAAGGCAACTTCTTCCAGTTTGGCATTCGGTGCGGCAAGCTCACCGTGGCAAACAGCACGCTGGATGTGAAAGCCGGCGGCTCGGCCATCGTGGCAGCAGACGAGATGGAAGTTTCCGGAGCAGGCACCGTCATCACGGCGGAAACGGGTGCATCGGAGGAACAGGATTATTATGCCCTCGAACTGGGACGCCTGATCATGTCTCACGGCCTTGATCTGGTGGAAGGCAAAATGAACGAGAGCAAGAAGGCGAAGATCGCCCAGCCGGAGCAGGCCCCCACGGACTTTAAGGTCTACTGGGTCGTCCATCCGGGGGACGAACCGGTGAATGGAGGAATGCAGTTCCCCGGTGCGATCACCGGCAGCGAGGAGGAAGCCCGCCTCTTTGAGGCTGGTTCCTCGAAGACGGCACCCGTTTGGAGGATAGCCCCTACTACATGGGCCCGGGCGCGAACCATGTGGGCAACCTCGACCGGGACGTGACCTTCTATGGCCATTGGCGCACCGGCCGAGAGCGGCGAGGGCAGCAGATGGCGGAGACGGCTTCGGCACCCTTCTGGGCGGTCGGCGCAGTCGTGGGCGTGGCGGGCGTCGTGGCCTATCAGGTGGGCACGGAGCTCATCCTTGACCAGCTCCTGCCTGCAGGGGTGGCCGTGCCCCATACCCGCGCCGAGCTGGCAATGCTCCTCTGGAACACCGCAGGCCGCCCGGCCCCGGCCACTCTGCCCGCCTTTGCGACGTAGCCGACCCGGAGCTGGCCCAAGCCGCCCAGTGGGCCATCGAGCAGGGCTACCTGAAAGCCCGCGCCGACGGCAGCTTTAAGCCGGACAAGGGCGTTGCCAAGTGGCGCGTCATCCGCGGCTACCGGGCAGTGACCGAACCATGACCGTGCAGGTAAAATAGCCCCACAGCACAAGGCCCCGCAGACTTTGAAAAAGGTCTGCGGGGCCGCTGTTTGTTTATGCGTGGCGTGCAGGGAAAGTTTGAGAAGGCGTACAGCAAACCTGTTCCGCGCATTACACCTCATGTGCTGCGACACACCTTCTGCACCAATGTTCAGCAGGCCGGGCTGGATGTAAAAAGCCTGTAATACCTGATGGGGCACTCCAATGCCAGTGTGACGTTGGATGTCTACACGCACAGCAGTTTTGAATCGGTTGAAAGAGCCTTTGAACAGATCGCCGGCAATCTGTGATTTTCGACGTATGAAGCGGAATTGCTTACTCAATAAGTACCTTATGGAGACGGGATCTCTTCGGAGACTCCGTCTCTTTTTGTATAGAAACCACAGATGCAGCCCACTCTATCAAAAAGGGGTGAGCAGATGTCCGGCAAACGGGTATTGGCGTTGTATGCAGCTGTTCTGCTGGGGTTTGCGGTAGTTTTGTGCCGCCTGTATTTTCTGGCAGGGAACCATACCTATGCTGCCCGGGCCGAAGCACAGAGCACGGTCCGGCTCTCGCTGCCTGCCCGGCGGGGCAGCTTCTACGACCACAGCGGCCTGCTTCTCACCGGGCTGGAAACGCGGTATCTTGCCCTCTGCTTCCCGGGCGAAAACAACTACACACGCCTGTATGCATTTACGGACAGTGCCGGGCAGGCACTTTTGTACCGGAACCGCAACCGCTCCGCACCGTTTCTGCTGGAAGTGGACCGCGACCTTTCCGGGCGCGGCATACGCTGCTTTGCAACGGCACGGCGCTGCGCAGAAGTTCCGCTGTGCCAGCATCTGATCGGCTATCTGGATGCAGAAGGCCGCGGCACTGCCGGGCTGGAAAAGGCGCTGGACAGCCAGCTGGCCGGGACAAAGAAGCATGACACGCTGGTGTGCGCGGTCACAGCACAAGGACGGCTGCGGGCCGGGGAAACACCGCAGCTCACCCGGCAGGACAGCAGTGCGGTGGGCGTGCAGCTGACGATCTCCCGCCCGGTGCAGCGTGCCGCCGAAGCGGTGGCCGCAGACACCATGACCAGCGGCTGCATTCTGGTTTTGGACACGGCCACTGCTGCGGTTCGCGCCAGCGTCAGCGTACCGGGCTATGACCCGGATGACCTTGCCGCAAGTCTGGATGCACCGGACAGTCCGTTCCTGAACCGCGCACTGGAAAGCTATGCTGTGGGTTCAGTGTTCAAGCCGGTGCTGGCTGCGGCAGCGCTGGAGCAGGGCATCCTGCCGGAGTACGAATGCACCGGTGCGGTGGTGGTGGATGGACAGATCTTCCGCTGCGCAGGCGGTGTTCCGCACGGAACGGTAGACATGACTGCGGCTCTGGAAAAAAGCTGCAACGGCTATTTTATCCGGCTGGGGCAGCAGCTGGGGGCAGAGACGCTTTTGCAGATGTCTCGGCAGCTTGGCTTCGGGCAGGAGGTGCCGGTGGCAGGTGCGCTGCACGCCGATGCCGGAAAGCTGCCGTCTGCCGGGGAGCTTGCCCAGAGCGGCCAGCTGGCAAATTTCAGCTTTGGGCAGGGCGGTCTGCTGGCATCACCGGTACAGATCGCCGCCATGATGAACACCATTGCTTCCGGCGGGGTGTACCGCACGCCTTTCTTTGTGTGTGGCTCGGTGGATGAAACTGACGGTACGCCGCTGGAAACGCTTGCACATCCGCAGTCAAGGCGGGTGATGAGTGCGGAAAATGCAGCGCTCCTGCGTAAAATGCTGCAGCAGGTGGTGGAAGAGGGCACCGCACAGGATGCTGCCTGGCTGGAAGAAGGGGCTGGCGGCAAGACCGGTACCGCGCAGACCGGGCAGTTCACACCGGATGGCACGGAACGCAAAAACTTGTGGTTCACAGGGTTTTACCCGGCGCAGCAGCCGCGCTACACCATTGTGGTGCTGCAGGACGGGCAGGTGAGCACGGAACATTCCAGCGCCGCCATCTTTGCCCGGCTGTGCGCAATGCTGGACCTTCTGGCATAAAAATGCACGGTTTCTGCTTGCTTTTTTGCGCTTGTTATGCTACTATATATTTGTATTTCTGCGTAGTTTTTGTTGAATTAAAATAAAGGAGCGTTTCAATCCATGTCTGTTATCGAAATTGTTGGCGGTGTGATCCTGCTGATCGCTTCGCTCGTCATCGTTTTCCTCACTCTCATGCAGCACACCCACGGTCAGGGCCTTTCCGGTGCTATCAACGGCAGTATGGGCGGCGCAAACAATGCCCGTTTGACCCCGGCTGATCAGATGCTGGCCAAGACCACCCGCATTGCAGGTATTGTTTTCTTTGTGGTTGCCATTCTGGCATGTCTGTTTGCAGGCCGTCTGGCAGGTTGACAAGGTTCGTGCAGCCCCGTGTAAAGGACGGGGCTGTTTTTCTGTGTTATGATAGGATGTCGGCGGCAGTCTGACCGCCGGGCAGGGTGGGGCAGCTGGCCCACGATTGGCAGCGCTGCGGCACGTTGGAGCTGCGGCCATGGAAGAGCAAGGAGAAAAAATATTATGGCAATGCGCGATAAAATTGAGCACGCGATCCAGAATCAGCCGTGCACCGTCAAAGACCTCAAATCCAAATTCGGCGGGGACCGCGGCTCGGACCGCAAGGTGATGGAGGCTGTGGATCAGCTGGTGCACGAGGCGGTCATCTGCCAGCGTCAGGGCGTGTTCTTTACGGTGCGCTCCGGCCGTGCAGACAAGGCTCTGTTGTGCAAGGTGGTAAAACTGGGCAAGAATTTTGCCTTTGTCATGCTGGAGGACGGCACCAGCGATATCTTTATCCCGGGCCGTTTTACCCGCGGTGCCATGCCCGGCGACATAGTGCTTGTGGAAAAGTTTGAGCACCCCCGTGTGGAGGGCAGCGATGAAGGCGAGATCCTGGCCATTCTGGAAGAAAAGAACGATCTGGTGGGCACTGCCCGCCGCATTGAGGGCCGCCTGAAGTTCGTGCCGGACGACTGCCCGGCCATCTCCATGCAGATGATGCGTGACTGCGAGGGCGGTGCAAAGGACGGCGACAAGGTGGCCGTGGAGATCCTGCAGCGCGGCAATCGGCAGGAAGATCACCGCGTGGGCGTTGCCATGCGGTTTGGCAGCTCGGACGAAGCAAAGCGCTGCGCAAAGGCTCTGCTCTATGCGCAGGATATCCACAGCCGCTTCCCGGATAAGGTTCGTGAGGAAGCCAAGAAGCTGGAGAACGCTGAGGTCTCTGAAAAGGACACCGAGGGCCGCATGGATCTGCGTGCCCTGCCCATCTTCACCATTGACAGTGCTGAGACCAAGGATATCGATGATGCCATCAGCCTGACCAAGACCCCGGAGGCGGTTTTGAGCTGGGTGTCCACATTGCAGATGTTTCCAACTATGTCAAGCCCGGCAGCGAACTGGACAACGAAGCGTTTAACCGCGCAACCAGTGTCTACTATGCCGATCAGGTGGTGCCCATGCTGCCCAAGCAGCTTTCCAACGGCATCTGCAGCCTGAATGAGGGCGTGCTGCGTCTGGCCTTCTCCTGCCTGATGCATCTGGATAAGGATGGCAACCTGATCGATTACCGCTTTGTCAAGTCGGTCATCCGCAGCCGCGTCAAGGGTGTTTACTCCGAGATCAACGCCTTGCTGGCCGGCAGTGCTGACGACGAGCTGAAGGGCAAGTACCATGAAGTGCTCAGCCAGCTGCCCGCCATGAAGGAACTGTACGGCCACCGTGCCCGCCTGCGCAAGGAGCGCGGCTGCATGGATATCGAGAGCGGCGAGGTGAAGCTGATCCTCGACGAGGACGGCCACTGCATCGACGTGAAAAAGCGCACCTCCGGCGAGAGCGAAGCTATGATCGAAGAATTCATGCTGCTGGCCAACCAGTGCGCTGCCCACTTTGCCCGCGTGAAGCAGATCCCCTTCGTGTACCGTGTGCACGAGGAACCCAATGCTGAAAAGCTGGAGCGTCTGCACACTCTGCTGCAGGCCTGCGGCATCAACGATCACTTTGCCAAGGATGTGCCCACCCCCAAGGAGCTGAGCGCAATTCTGGAAGGTGTGCGCGGCGGCCCGTATGAGCAGATCATCAATACCGGTATGCTGCGCTGCATGTCCAAGGCTGTGTATGAGGAAAAACCCAAGGGCCACTACGGTCTGGTGCTGAAGGACTACGCTCACTTCACCAGCCCCATCCGCCGCTATCCGGATCTGGCCATCCATCGCATCATGACCGCCCAGCTCAAGGGCATGGATAAGGATACCATGGTGCTGCGCTACAGCGACTTTGCCGAGAAGGCAAGCAAGCAGTCCAGTGAGCGCGAGATCATTGCAATGCAGATCGAGCGCAAGGCTGAGGACTGCTACAAGGCCGAGTATGCCCGCCGCCATCTGGGCGAGTGCTACGAGGGCCGCATTTCCGGCGTGACCCAGCGCGGCCTGTTCATTGAGCTGGACAACGGCGTGGAGGGCTTTGTGCCGGCTTCCAGCCTGACCCCCTCCGGTACCATGCTCACCGAGGGCATCCGCCTGTCCGACCCCGTCTCCGGCAAGAACTGGAGCCTGGGCGACACCATGATGATCACCATTGTGCGTGCGGATGTGAACCTGGGCAAGATCGACTTTGAGGTTGCTCCGGCAAGCACAAAGTAAGCAAAAAGATCAGAACACCTGTACGGCGTTTTCCTGCATAGGAAGAGACTGTACAGGTGTTTTTTGTCCGCGGACAAGAAGCGGTGGAAAAGGGGAGAACGACATGCTGAAAAACGAAACACTGCGCAGAGATGCAGATGCCATCATCCGTGCCAGCCTGAACGCTGTTCTGCCGGACGAAGCGGTGCGCCGCGCGCTGAAAAATTTCCGGCCGCAGGGCGGCAGGGTGCTGCTGGTGGCTGCCGGTAAGGCAGCATGGCAGATGGCCCATGCTGCAGTGAAATTTCTTGGCCGGGTGGATGGCGGTGTGGTCGTGACCAAATACGGCCACGTGAAGGGCACGATCCCCGCGTGGACTGCTGCGAAGCCGGGCATCCCGTGCCGGATGAGAATGGCTTTGCCGCCACCCGGAAAGCGCTGGAACTGGTGCAGGGCTTAACGGCAGAGGACACGGTGCTGTTTCTGCTGTCCGGCGGCGGCAGTGCACTGTTTGAGAAGCCGCTGATCCCCGGCGCAGAGCTGCAGCAGATCACGGGCCAGCTGCTTGCCAGCGGTGCCGATATCGTGGAGATGAACACCATTCGCAAGCGCCTGTCCGGGGTCAAGGGCGGGCGGTTTGCACAAAGCTGTGCGCCCGCACAGGTGTTCAGCATCGTGCTCAGTGATATTCTGGGCGACCCGCTGGATATGATCGCCAGCGGCCCTGCGGTGCCGGATACCTCCACCTGTGCACAGGCCTTTGCCATTGCGGAAAAATATCACCTGCAGCTTTCGGCACAGGCCAAGGCTCTGCTGGCACAGGAGACTCCAAAGGTGCTGGACCGTGTTGCCACGCAGATCACCGGCAGCGTGCGGGAGCTGTGCAGCGCAGCAGCCAACGCCTGCCGGGAGCTGGGCTATGAGCCGGTGATCTTGACCGACAGGCTCTGCTGTGAAGCGCGGGAGGCTGGCAGCTTCCTTGGTTCCATAGCCCGCACCCACGCGGGGCAGGCAAAAAGCTGGCCTTTCTTGCAGGCGGTGAGACGGTCGTCCACCTGACCGGAACAGGTCTGGGCGGGCGCAATCAGGAGCTGGCCCTTGCTGCAGCACCGGTGATCGCCGGGCTGGACGCAGCGGTCTTTTCGGTGGGCAGCGATGGCACCGACGGCCCAACCGATGCTGCGGGCGGCTATGTGGACGGCAGCACGGCCGCGGCACTGGCGCAGAACCAGCTGAAGGTGTACGATGTGCTGCAGAACAACGATGCCTACCATGCCCTCAAGGCGGTGGATGGCTCATCATCACCGGCGCGACCGGCACGAATGTCAACGATGTGGCCGTGGTGCTGATCGGAAATCAAGGATAGAACGAAGCCACCGGGAGTTCTCTGCAAAAGCGGAAAGCGGAACGGATGGAGCTGCAGCGCCGCAAGGAACTTACGGAACAGATGTTCCACGGGATGGCCCGCATCGTGGACCGGTTTGTGGTGTGTGATCTGGAAAATGACCACTATGAACCATGCCTTGCAGGATCATGGATTATATGGGTAAAAAATAAGGTGCTGTCCGCACAGACAGCACCTTATTTTTATGGTTTACATGTGCAGCAGGCTGCGCTGCTCGCTGGCGCGGAACTTGAGTGCCGCAGCAATGAATGCCTTGAACAGCGGGTGAGCACGGTTCGGACGGCTCTTGAACTCCGGGTGGAACTGTGCGCCCAAATGGAAGTCACGGCCGGGCAGCTCTACAGTCTCTACCAGACGACCGTCGGGGCTGGTGCCGGAAATGACAAGACCGGCGTCCTGCATCTCCTGACGGAACTCGTTGTTGAACTCGTAGCGGTGGCGGTGGCGCTCCCAGATCTCAGCCTCGCCGTAGCACTCGGCCATCTTGGTGCCGGGCATCACCTTGCAGGGGTATTTACCCAGACGCATGGTGCCGCCCTTGGGAATGTTGCCCTGCTGGTCGGCCATCAGGGCGATCACATTATGCTTGCCATCCGGGGTGAATTCGCTGGAATTTGCATCCTTGTAGCCCAAAACGCCCCGGGCAAACTCCATCACCATGATCTGCATGCCGAGGCAGATGCCAAAGTAGGAACATGGTTCTCGCGGGCATACTGTGCAGCCTGGATCATGCCCTCAATGCCGCGGTCGCCAAAGCCGCCGGGTACGATGATGCCGTCCACATCTGCAAAGGCTTCCTTGCAGGCGGCTGATCGGTCAGGTCCTCGCTCTCCACCCAGCGGATCTCCACCTGACTGTCGTTCTCAAAGCCGGCGTGGTACAGGCTCTCCATCACGGAGAGGTAAGCGTCGTGCAGCTTGACGTACTTGCCCACCAGTGCAATGCTGCAGGTCTTGCTGCGGGTGGCAATGCGGCTGACCACCTGCTTCCACTCGGTCAGGTCGGCAGCGGGCACATCCAGCTTGAGCTTCTGCACCACTACCTCGTCCAGACCACCGGTGTGCAGCATCAGCGGGCACTGGTACAGGCTGGGCATGGTCAGGTTCTCGATCACGCACTCCGGCTTCACATTGCAGAAAGTGCTGATCTTGCGGCGGATGTCGCCGCCCACACTGCCGTCTGCGCGCAGGATGATGATGTCCGGGTTCACGCCCATGCCCTGCAGCTCTTTCACAGAGTGCTGTGCAGGCTTGGATTTGTACTCGTCCGAGCCGGAAATGTAAGGCACCAGCACCACATGGATGTAGCAGCAGTTGTCGCGGCCCTGCTCCAGACCCACCTGACGGATGGCCTCGAGGAAGGGCTGGCTTTCAATATCACCGGTCGTGCCGCCGATCTCGGTAATGACCACGTCAGCCTCGGTGGAAGAGGCCAGATTGTAGATGTAGCTCTTGATCTCGTTGGTGATGTGGGGAATGATCTGCACGGTCTGGCCCAGATATGCACCCTGACGTTCCTTGTTCAGCACGTTCCAGTACACCTTGCCGGTGGTCAGGTTGGAGTATTTGTTCAGATTCTCGTCGATAAAGCGCTCGTAGTGGCCCAGATCCAGATCGGTCTCAGTGCCATCGTCGGTCACGAACACCTCACCGTGCTGCAGCGGGCTCATGGTGCCGGGATCCACATTCACATAGGGGTCCAGCTTCTGGCTGGCCACCTTCAGACCGCGGCACTTGAGCAGACGGCCCAGCGATGCGGCTGTGATGCCCTTGCCAAGGCCGGAGACGACACCGCCGGTGACAAAGATGAATTTGGTTTGTTTCTCTGCCATAGAATTTCCTCCTCTATTTTTGCTTTTCTGAATTTTTTCCCTTATAAACCTTCATAAATTCTTTCAGGCAAACGGTCTTGCTTTCTGCCTTTCCAAAAATGAGCCGGTGAAAGCAAGGATACTTTTCCCAATCCAATATTATACACCCATGTCCTCATAATTTTCAAGGACTTCCTGTGCAATTTCTGTGCGGTCACGACGGGTATCCATGGCCTGTTTTTCTATGTAGCGGTGTGCCTCGGCTTCGGTCATGTGCTCGTGCTCCACAAGGCAGCATTTTGCCCGGCTCACCAGCCGCACCTGTGCGATCTTTTCCTGTAAGCGGGCGTTCTCCTGCCGGGCACGCAGCAGGCGGTGGTTGCCCGCCGCCGCCATGTGCATGGCCTGCACAAAAAAGGTGGTGCTGAAGGGCTTTGACAGCAGCAATACCCCCTGCTCGCTCAAAGGCCCCAAAAGCTGCTCAGCCTGTGCGGCCTTGACCAGAAACACGACACCGGCATCTGTTTTTTCCACAGCATTGATGCACACCTCATGCCCGAATTCATCGGGCAGGGGAGAGTTGACCACGATCAGCTCAAAATCCGATTCCGTCATGCGCCGCCGGGCTTCGGCCCCGCTGGGAATGATCACCGGGCGGCTGTAGCCCATTTCGGTCAGCCGTGCAGCGATATACTCGTTGGAGCTTGCACCGGCACTTACGATCAGTGCACGTCCCATTTCCTGCGCTCCTTTCTCCTACACACTCTCTTTTGCAGGGGTCAGATGGCGTTGAAGTAATGGGTACGCTCGTACTCAACAGGGTCGGACGCGTGTTTCAGTGCTTCGCAGCGCTTCAGTTCTTCCGTAAAGTAGCGGCTGGCAAGCTGCTCGGGCAGCACTCTGCGCAAAAATTCGCTCTCCTCCGCAGCCTGCACGGCCTCTTCCAGACTGGCGGGCAGAGTCTCAAGCTGAGGCCCTCAGCCATAGAGGGGTCGAACAGATTCTTGTTCACGGGGGCAGAGAGCACCATGCGGTTCTCGATGCCGTCCAATCCGGCAGCCAGAATCAGACCAATGGCCAGATAGGGGTTGCAGGCAGGGTCCGGGCTGCGCAGCTCCATGCGGCAGTTGTCGCCCTTTACCTGCGGGATGCGCACCAGCTGGCTGCGGTTCTGGCGGCTCCAGCTCACATAGCGGGGCGCTTCATCGCAGCCAAAGCGCTGATAGCTGTTGGGCAGAGGGTTGGTGAACACGGTCAGCTCCCGGCTGTGGGCCAGCACACCGGCCATAAAGCTGCCTGCAATGCTGTCCGGGGCAATGTCGCCCTCAAACAGGTTGCGGCCATCCATGTAAAGGGACAGGTTGATGTGCAGGCCGCTGCCTGCCTGATCCGGCAGGGGCTTGGGCAGGAAGCTTGCATGGATGCCGCTGCGGGTGGCAATGGCGCGCACGATCTGCTTGAACATCATCACGTTGTCGGCGGTCTTGAGGGGGCCTGCGTGGTGGCAGTCGATCTCGTTCTGGCCGTTGCCGCTTTCGTGATGGCTGTGCTGAGGCTCATGCCCATCTGCTCCATGGTCAGGCAGATGTCCCGGCGGAGGTTCTCGCCTGCGTCCAGCGGGGCCACGTCAAAGTAGCCGCCAAAGTCGATGGGGATACGGGTGGGGCGGCCCCGGTCATCGTTCTCGAACAGGTAGAACTCACACTCTGCGCCCACATTGCAGGTGATGCCCAGCTTTTTGAATTTGCGGTTCACGCTGCGCAGAAAGCCGCGGCAGTTGCCGCCAAAGGGCTGGCCGTCTGGCTTTTCCACATCACAGAAGAACTGCATCACCCGGCCCTCGGTAGGGCGCCAGGGGAGAATGGTCACGGTGGACAGATCCGGCCGCAGCACAAGGTCGCTTTCCTCCACCTTCATGAACCGGCAATGGAGCTGCCGTCGAAGCAGACACCGTCTTCCAGAGCTTTGGGCAGATCGTTTGCCAGCACGGCAATGTTCTTCTGAGTGCCAAAGATATCGCAGAAGGCAAAGCGCACAAATTTGACGTTATTGTCCTCCACAAAATCAAGGATGTCCTGTTGGGTCGAATAGCTCATAATGGTTTCCCTTTCAAATAAAACGCCTAAAGGCCTGCCCTCAGAATGGGAGCAGGTCTTTAGGCTGGTGTAAGAAATAGGAAAAGGAGAATGGCAATTTTAAATTCCGCAGCCTACGGATGCTATTCTGCTGTTACGCTGATGAAAGATCAGACGTAGTAGAGCATCTTGCTGTAGCTGGGCAGAGGCCAATAATCCTCACCGCAGATGGTCTCGGCGTCGTCCGCAGCGGCACGCAGAGCATCCATTGCAGGCAGCACGTTGTCGTGGAAGGCAACGGCCTTCTCGCTCTCGGAGGGCAGAGCCTTGGCGGCATCCACGGCATCCTGCAGGGTGTCGATGGCGTCGCTCATGGCGTCGGCGTCGGCGGACAGACGGCCCAGGGTCTTGGTCTCACTGCGCACGCTGATGCTCTCGCTGACGGCCAGCTTGGATGCTGCGGTATTGGCAAGCTCGCTCATGTAGGAGTTGACGCAGGCAGCAGCTGCTTGCGGGCCATTTCCAGCATGGTCAGAGCCTCGATGTTGATGATCTTGGAGTAGTGCTCCAGCTCTACCTCGTAGCGGCTGTACATCTCCACCTTGGTCAGCACGCCGAACTCCTCCATCAGGGCGATGTTCTTGGGGTCGATGAGGGCCGGCAGGGCAGCGGGGGCGTTCTTCTTGTTGGGCAGGCCGCGGCGGGCTGCTTCTTCTTCCCACTCGGCAGAGTAGCCGTTGCCGTTAAAGATGACCCGGCGGTGGTCCCGGATGGTGCGCTTGACCAGCGCGATGGCGGCACTGGTAAAGTCCTCAGCACCCTCCAGCTCGTCGGCGTAGCCTTCAGCTCCTTGGCCACGGCGGTGTTCAGGATGGTATCGCAGTCGCTGAGGTTCTGAGAAGAACCGGGCATCCGGAACTCGAACTTGTTGCCGGTAAAGGCGAAGGGGGAGGTGCGGTTGCGGTCGGTGGTGTCCTTGCTGAACTTGGGCAGCACGTCCACGCCCAAGTCCATCTTCATCTTGACGGGGCCTGCGTAGGGGGAATCGGATGCGATAGCATCAATGACAGCTTCCAGCTCTTCGCCCACGAAGATGGAAATGATAGCCGGAGGTGCCTCGTTGGCACCCAGACGGTGATCGTTGCCGGGAGTGGCCACAGAGGTCCGCAGCAGGTCGGCGTACTCGTCCACAGCTTGATGACGGCGGCCAGGAACACCAGGAACTGCAGGTTCTCCATGGGGGTGTCACCGGGATCCAGCAGGTTCTCCTCGGTGGTGGACAGGGACCAGTTGTTGTGCTTGCCGCTGCCGTTCACGCCTTCAAAGGGCTTTTCATGCTGCAGGCAGACCAGACCGTACTTGGGGGCGATCTTCTTCATCATCTCCATGGTCAGCAGGTTGTGGTCGATGGCAACGTTGGTGGTGTCGAAGATGGGAGCCAGCTCATGCTGGCAGGGAGCAACTTCGTTGTGCTTGGTCTTGGCGGGAATGCCCAGCTTCCACAGCTCTTCGTCCAACTCCTTCATAAACTCGGAGACCTCGGGACGAATGACACCGAAGTAGTGCTCTTCCAGCTCCTGACCCTTGGCAGAGGGGGCACCGAACAGGGTGCGGCCGGTGAGAATCAGATCCTGACGGGCTTCGTAATCTTCCTTCTTAATAAGGAAGTACTCCTGCTCGGGGCCGACGGTGGTGGAGACGTAATCCACATCCTTGCCGAACAGCTTCAGGATGCGAACTGCCTGATTGGACAGTGCGTTCATGGAACGCAGCAGGGGGGTCTTCTTATCCAGAGCCTCGCCGGTGTAGCTGACGAATGCGGTGGGGATGCACAACACGTCATCCTTCACGAATGCGTAGCTGGTGGGGTCCCATGCAGTGTAGCCGCGGGCCTCGCAGGTGGCGCGCAGACCGCCGGAGGGGAAGGAAGATGCATCGGGCTCGCCGCGCACCAGCTCCTTGCCGGAGAACTCCATGATGGCGGTGCCGTCGCCCACAGGGGAAACAAAGCCATCGTGCTTCTCACTGGTGATGCCGGTCAGCGGCTGGAACCAGTGGGTGTAGTGGGTGGCACCCAGCTCCATGGCCCAGCGCTTCATCACGCTGGCCACAACGTTTGCCACCTCAATGTCCAGCGGAGCACCCTTGTGCAGGGTGTTCTTCAGGCTCTTATAGGTTGCGCTCGGCAGGCGCTCCTTCATCACATGTTCGTTAAAGACCTTGCTGCCGTAGATTTCCATAACATTCGCTGCCATAAATCCTACTCCTTACTTGATCTTATTTTTCTTACCCTTTCGTCTGCATTCTGGTCTGCCGCAATGCCGCACCCAGAAGTACGAAAGCATCTTAACAAAAACGGCGCTGCGAGTCAGGAGGTGACCCACAGCGCCGTTGCTGTCTATGGTTTGATTATAGCCTCTGCCGGGCAAAAAGGCAATTGACAAATCTGACGATTCTGCACAAACGCTCTCTGCGAATTTTGGCACAACTGAGCTTGGTATGACTTTTGAACCTTTAAACCGGAACAGAACGATTTGAAATTGCCTCCGCTTGCGCTCTGGCAATATCAGCGGAAATAATATTTTTAAATTTGCAGTTCCGGCAGGCCTGCGGGCCAGCCGGAACTGTTTTTTCACGGGAGGAGTCGTTACGGACAATTGCATTTGCAAAATCTGGCTTATCCGTTGCGTGACAGCCGCAGATGCTACTACCCGCTACGACCCCTTTTGTGAAAATGTGTTTGGAGCGGCCCGCAGGCCGCGACAAACGCCAATATAAAAATAATATTTTCTTTAAATATGCCCAGAGCGAAGCGGAGGGCATTCTAAATGGTCAGATCACCTGGAACAAAAAGAACTTCAGATAATTCGTCTCCGGCACGCCCCACAGGATCGGATGATCCGGTGCCTGCTGTTTCACCTCGATCTGCCGCAGCTGGCGGTGCGCATCCTTTGCAGCGGCGCGCAGCATCTTGATGAACAGCTCCTCGGTGGCAAAGTGGGAGCAGCTGGCAGTTGCCAGATAGCCGCCGCGAGGCAGCAGCTTCATGGCACGGTAGTTGATCTCCTTGTAACCGCGCATGGCGTTCTCCACAGTGCGGCGCGCCTTGGTAAAGGCCGGCGGGTCCAGAATGATAAAATCGTAGGGGTGTCCCTCTCTTTCCAAGCGGGGCAGCAGCTCAAAGGTGTCCTCGCACAAAAAGTCCATATTGGTCAGACCGTTGCGCTGGGCATTGCGCTGCGCCATGGCAATAGCCTCGGCGCTGATGTCGGCGGCGGTCACACGGGCAGCGCCGCCCGCAGCGGCGTTCAGTGCAAAGCTACCGGTGTGGGTAAAGCAGTCCAGCACGGTGTGACCTGCAGCAAGGCGTGCCACCGCCCGGCGGTTGTACTTCTGATCAAGGAAGAAGCCGGTCTTCTGCCCATTCTCGAAATCCACATGATAGTAAACTCCGTTCTCGCAGATCTCGGTCTGGGTGCTTGCCGGATGAGTCTCACCGGGCAGCTCAAACCAGCCTTTGTTCTGCTCAAGACCTTCCTTGGCACGCAGAGCCTCATCGTTGCGCTCGTAGATGCCGTCGATGGTCTGGCCGTCGGCGCGCAGGACTTCTGCCAGAATGGGGAAGAGGACGGGCTTGAGCTTTTCCATGCCCACGCTCAGGGTCTGCGTGACGAGGATGTTGCTGAACCGGTCCACGGTCAGGCCGGGGAACTGGTCGGCTTCGCCAAAAATGACGCGGCAGGCGGAAAGGTCTGCAGGTTCCAGCACGGTCTTGCGGTAGTTCCATGCATATTCCACCCGGCGGCGCCAGAACGCAGCATCAAAGGTATCGTTGGCATTGCGGGAGATCAGCCGCACGCGGATCTTGCTCTTGAGCGAAACGAAGCCGGTGCAAGGTAGGAACCCTTGGTGCTGACCACATCGGCCAGCGTGCCGTTTTCCGGCTCATTTTCCGGGGAATGGAGGATGTCGTTCTCATACACCCAGGGGTGCCCGCCCACCAGCAGGCCTTCGGCGTGTTTGTTGACGGTATACACAGGGTAAGCGCGTTCTTTCATATGGTTCTCCTTATCATGGACGAACTCCCTTCGTCCCGCGTTCGCAGACAGAAGGAGTAAAAATCTACTCTTTATAATAGCACAAAATCATGTTATTATAAATAAGAAATGCCAAAAAACCGCATGAAAGAGGGATGCATTATGGAAATTGAACGCAAATGGATGGTGAAGGGCTGGCCGGAGGGGCTGCCCCTCAGGGAGGAATTTGCCATGCGGCAGGGCTATATCAGCGTGCGGCCCACTGTGCGCATCCGGGAAGAAGCCCTCACCGGCGGCAGAACGGACTACATCCTCTGCTTCAAATCCGGGGGCGGCCTTGCCCGCGAGGAGATCGAGCGCAGCATCGACAAAGCGCTGTTTGAGGATTTGGAACACAAGATCATCGGCAAACCTCTCATCCGAAGCTGCGCCGCAGCTACACCCTGCCGGACGGTTCTGTGCTGGAAGTGAACCATGTGGACGAAGGCCAGTCCACCGAGTTCTGGTATGCCGAGGTGGAGTACCCCACGGTGGAAGCAGCCCTTGCATGGCAGCCGGAAAGCTGCGGCCTTGGCGATTACCTTAAGGATGAAGTGACGAACCAGCGGCCAGAGCATGGGCGAATACTGGGTGGAGACAAGAGGATGAAAAAAGTAAAACTCAAACTGGAACTGCAGTACAACTCCCCGGTGATCCTCACATTTTTCCTGCTGTCACTTCTGGTGCTGTTCCTCGACCAGTGGACGGATGGGTGGACGACGATGCATCTGTTCTGTGTCTACCGCTCCTCGCTGAAGGACCCGCTGTTCTACATCCGGCTGTTCGGCCATGTGCTGGGCCATGCCAGCTGGGACCACTTTCTGAATAACATGCTGCTGCTGCTCGTTGTTGGCCCGCCAATGGAAGAAAAGTACGGCAGCAAGCCGCTTTTGTGCGGCATGGTGTTCACCGCTCTGGTCACCGGCGTGCTGCAATGCGTGCTGTTCCCACGTTCAGGGCTGCTGGGCGCGTCCGGCATCGTGTTCATGCTTATCATGCTTTCGTCGCTGGCGGGCTTCTCCGGCGGCATCCCGGTCACCATGCTGCTGGTTGCAGCGCTGTACTTTGGTCAGCAGGTGTACGATATCATTTTTGTGCACGACAATGTAGCAAACTTCATGCACATTGTGGGCGGCTTATGCGCACTGCCTTTGGCTACTACAGTGCGCTGCACAGCCGCCGCAGGCCGGCAAAAGCGGTGAAGTTTTCCAGCACGAACAGCCGCCGGAAGCGCTGAACCCACTGTGGACATAGGCTGATTTTGAAAAATTTGCAAACAGGTATTGACAAACGAAAAATCCGTGGTTTAATATAGCCAAATTCAATACACTAAACCGTTGAAGCGGAGATAACGGCGAACCATGCCTGTACAGAGAGCCTGCGCAGCTGAGAAGCAGACCGGAAACAGTTCGTCAAGGAAAGTGTGACTTTGCGTTATATTTTCCCGAAATGGACCGCTGAGGGTGCAGGGAACTGCGGAGAACTTTCGCCGCACAGTATTCTGCAACGTAGGGCATACGTCAGTTGCCGGGGATGTGTTGGCATCCCGCCAAGTGCATGGGGTCATGCCCATGAAGTCAGGGTGGCACCGCGGATAAAAGGCCATATTTTATTCGTCCTTGACAGAAGAGAATTCTTCTGTTAGGGGCGTTTTTCTTTTCCACTCCCTCGGCAGAAGAGCCGGGGGAGTTTTTGTTTTAGGGCTCCCTTGTTTCCGGCACTAAGGCTCATGCCTGCGGCTGCGGCCACGAAACCCTGAACAAAACAAATGCACCCGGTTGCTGCGGTTCTGCCCACAGGCCGGGTGCATTTTATATTTTAGGAAAAATTACAGGTCACTGCGCGGGGAAGCTGCCATGGCCCAGAAGTTCAGCTCGTGCGCCGAACAGGCATGGAAAATCTCGCGGCAGCGGGCAAGGCGTTCGTCGCTCAGGCCTTCGCAGACTTTTTCTGCAAACGCGGCCCAGTCGCGGCAGGCCGCCTCATAGCCCTTGTCAGCATAGTCCACCACCAGTGCACCATAAAGGGTATCCTGCACGGAAGGCTTTTCTTCCAGCAGTTTCTGGAAGATCCAGCCATAGCTCAGCATACAGGCAGGCAGGCCATCATGCACTCGGCTGCGCCCTCGCCGTTTTTGGCGGCTTCGATCATAGAGTCCACATAGGCACGGCTTTCCGGCCGCAGCGGCAGGCTCTGGATGCCTTCATCGGTCAGTCCAAAGTGCTTGAGATAGTGCAGGCGGGCTGCATCCTCGCTCTCATTCACGAAGGAAAGCAGGGAATAGTAGGTGCGGATGGTCTGCATATCCTTTGCCTTGGTCATGCCCCAGGCAAACACCTTGGCATATTCCCGCAGGTAAAGACTGTCCTCCACGATGTAGCCCTTGAAGCAGGCTTCATCCAGTGTGCCATCTGCAAGGTGGGTCAGAAATTCTGAGTGCAGGCATTTCTCCCACACAGGCAGACTTTCCTGCACCAGCTGCTGCACAAAGGTCTGCTCACTCACCCACAAACTCTCCCTTCAGTGCAAACATATGGTCCATCGGGCCGGAGCCGTGGCCCAGATCCAGCATGGCAGAAAGACAGCCGGAAATGTAGGCCTTTGCGCGCTCCACCGATGCATCCAGATCATAGCCCTTTGCCAGATTGGACGCAATGGCGCTGGACAGGGTGCAGCCGGTGCCGTGGGTATTGGGGTTTGCAATGCGCTTGCCGCGGAACCATTTGCCGCAGCCGTCCCGCCACAGAAGGTCGTCGGCATCGTTGATCTGGTGGCCGCCCTTGCACAGCACGGCACAGTGGTATTTCTCGCTGATCAGCTTTGCAGCGGCCTCCATTCCGGCCGCATCGGTGATCTTCATGCCGGAAGGATCTCAGCCTCCGGAATGTTGGGGGTGACCACCTCTGCCATGGGCAGCAGCTTTTCGGTCAGTGCCTGCACGGCATCGTCCCGCAGCAGCTTGGAGCCGGAGGTGGCAACCATCACCGGGTCCACCACGATATGCTTTGCGCCGTAGGTGTGCAGCTTTTCGGCGATCACACCGATCAGCTCTGCCGAGGATACCATGCCGATCTTGACGGCATCCGGTAGATGTCGGTAAAAATGGCATCGATCTCCTGTGCCAGAAATTCGGGCGTGGCTTCAAAAATGCCGGTCACACCTGTGGTGTTCTGGGCAGTCAGTGCGGTAATGGCGCTCATGGCGTACACGCCGTTTGCAGTCATGGTTTTGATATCGGCCTGAATGCCAGCACCGCCGCTGGAATCGCTGCCGGCAATCGTCAATGCAGTTTTCATGGTTACAACTTCCTTTGCAAAAAATGCGGAAATGCCCGCAAGGAGCATCTCCGCACTTTGAAGCAGCAGTATCTCCCTACGTTGGCATTGTCCAAATCAGGTCACAGGTCTGGGCAAACAGCCCACTCTCAGCCTGCTTTTGCAGGCTCCCTTTTTCTGCGTTCAAGAATACCACAGTGCCGCTGCATTTGCAAGGGGATGGCCCTTTTCAATCGGCCCGCTGCGTGGTAAAATGGAAAAAACAAAGGGGGAAATACCATGAACATCACGGTCTATCTTGGAGCAAATGCGGGCAATGATCCTGCGCTGGCGGAAGCTGTCCGGGAACTGGGCAGCTGGATCGGTGCAAACGGGCACCGCCTTGTGTACGGCGGCTCCCGCAGCGGCCTGATGGGTCAGCTTGCCCAGAGCGCGCTGGACGCAGGCGGCACGGTGACCGGTGTGGAACCGCAGTTCTTTGTGCAGCAGGAGCTGCAGCACGATGGCCTGACCGAGCTGATCGTCACCAAGGACATGACCGAGCGCAAGACGAAGATGATCGAGCTGGGCGATGCTTCATCGCATTCCCCGGCGGTACCGGCACGCTGGAAGAGATCGCAGAGGTAATGTCCAAGGTCTCGCTGGGCCAGTTGGACGCGCCTTGCATCCTGTATGATCTGAACGGCTACTACGACAGCCTGAAAGCACTGCTTGCCAAAATGATCGAGAAAGGCCTTTCCACGCCGCAGCGCCAGCAGGGCATCCGATTTGCGGCGAATCTGGAAGAGATCACAACAATTTTAAATAAAGCCTAAAAGAAACGCTTCCCCGGCCGGGAAGCGTTTCCTTTTTATATCATTCTCCCAGTGCAGTGCGGATATTTGCCAGCACCTTCTGGCTCAGCAGCACAAAAGCCTGCTTGGTGCGTCCGGCAGAAACATTCGCGCAATGCACATTCTCACGGGCAAAGAAGTCTTCGCCCACTGGGCCGGCAGCGGCACGGGTGTCACAGAAGAAGTGGGTGCCCGGCAGAGCAAGCCACTGTTCCAGAGCAGCAGAGTCAAAGCCCGGCCGATGGAGGTGTTGAACAGCACCTTGCCTGCGCCCAGCTGTGCAAATTCGTCCTTGCCCAACAGCAGTACGTTCTTGTTCAGGCAGGTGAACACCACCTCGCTCTCGGTCAGCAGCTGTGCCAGCGGTTTATAGGCCATGCCCACAGCTTCGGCATCCGGCTTGCGGGTGCGGCTGTAATAGGCAATGTCGGCACCCATGAACTGCAGCGCGTCGGCGATCATTTTGCCGGACACACCCAGCCCGATGATGCCTGCCTTCAGCCCGGTGATCTCCACCGGCTCGTCCCGCAGCATGGGCATCCCAAAACCGTGCAGGATGCCGGTGAGCTCATGCAGGACGTACTCCACAACGCCGCGGTCGCCGTAGTCCCGGATGCCCAGCACTTTGATGCCGCGGGTGCGGGCGTAGGCGATATCCACATTGGCGCTTTCCTCAGAATACAGGCTGCAGCACATGCCGATGTAACGGATATTCGGGCAGCGCTCGATCACGCTTTTGTCCATGCGGGAGGTGTAGCTTAGAAGCACGGCATCGGCATCTCCGATGCGCTGCACGATCTGGTCATCGCTGGCCGGGATATCGCGGTACAGCACAACTTCTTTTGCATACTGATGCAGCGCTTCCTCGGCGGAAGGAATCAGGCTTACCGGCTCAATGGCCACCAGTTTGTTGAACATCTGCAAAGCCTCCTTTAATAGAAGCATACGGGGGAGGAGAGGTTGCGCAGCAGGGCAACTACGCTCCAACCGGCAATGGCGCTGGTGGAAGAGCAGATATCCACCACGGCCTTCACGCCCTCGATCTCGGCGGTGATGCAGTGGTCGTCGCCCACCCAGCCGGGTACCGAGTGCATGGTCACGCCGGTGATCTCCGGGCCGGTGGTGGCCAGCGAGGTGGCAACAGCCACATTCACGCGGCGGGGGAAGGTGGCAATGGCCTGCTTGGCATTGCCGGTGAACACGGTGGTCTTTTCGGTATCGGTCAGCAGGTGGTCGGCCCATACCGGCGTGTTGCGGAAGCCCTTGGCTCCGGTGTGGGTCTCAATGCCTGCCGTCTCGGCCAGCTTCTGCGCCTCGGCCATCAGAGTGACGGTCTGCAGCACATCAAAGCCGCCAATGGCACCGCTTGCCAGATGCACCTTGGCACCGCCTCCACGGCAGCGGCCTTGACCTGCTCGTAAAAATCAAGGTCCGCAAAGGCACCAATGGAAATAATGACCAGGCTCACACCTTTTTTTAGCACAGGCACAGCCATGGCGCGCACAGCCTCCACCGAAGCGGTCTCCACGATGTACTCCGGCTCCAGCGCCAGCAGGGCATCCACATCGTCACACACGGCACAGCCACTGTTTCGGCAGTCTTTTCTGCCGAAGCACGGGTACGGCTGGTCACGCCACCAGCTCATAGTCCGGCAGCAGACCGTTCTTCCATGCATCGGCCACAATGTTGCCCAGAAATCCGCAGCCTACGATACCAAATTTTGTTTTCATATCCTAAACTCCTTTTTCTGCTTTTTCCAAAGAAAGCAGCATATTCCATTAAAGTATATCATATCAAAACAAAAAATGATATAATAAGGCGCAAGAAAGGAGAAGGCTATGTCGAAAACAAAGGAGCTTTTCTGGACGTTTTTCAAAATTGGTGCGTTCACGTTTGGCGGCGGTTATGCCATGGTAGCCCTGCTGCAAAATGAGTTTGTAGAAGAAAAAAAGTGGGTGACAAAAGAAGAATTTCTGGACATGGTGGCAATTGCGGAGTCCACGCCCGGCCCGGTGGCGGTGAACAGTGCCACCTATATCGGCTACAAGATCGAGGGTGCGGCAGGTGCGGCAGCGTCCACGGTGGCGGTGTGTCTCCCGTCCTTCGCGGTCATTTATCTGATCTCGCTGTTCTTTGACCAGTTCCTCCGCCTGTCGGTGGTGGCAAGTGCGTTCCACGGCATTCAGGTGTGTGTGATCTATCTGATCCTCTCGGCGGGCCTGAAAATGCTGAAGCAGCTGGAACACAGCGTCTTCAATATTGTCATCCTGACCACGGTTGCGGCAGCATGGTGGGCTGTTCCATTGCAGCAGTGTCCTTCTCTTCCATTTTTTACATCCTGTTCAGCGGTGCGGCCGGGCTGCTGGTGTATGCAGTACAGCAGCTGCGGAAGGGGGAGAAGAAGCCGTGATCTATGTAGAACTTTTCTGGAATTTCCTCATGATCGGTGCGTTGTCCTTCGGCGGCGGCTACGGCATGATCTCGCTGGTGCGGGAAACGGTCTTAGGACGCGGCTGGTTGACGGAAGGCGAATTCCTCAGCTTCATTGCCGTGTCAGAGTCCACACCCGGCCCGCTGGCCATCAATATGGCCACCTTCATCGGTGCTTCACAGGGCGGCTTCTGGGGCGCGCTGTGTGCCACGCTGGGGGTGGTGCTACCGTCTTTTGTGATCATTCTGCTCATTGCATCGGTACTGCAGAATTTGATGAAATATGCCGGTGTCAACGCAGTTCTTGGCGGCGTTCGTCCCTGTGTGGTGGCGATGATCCTGGCAACTGCAGTCAACATGGCGCTTTCTACGCTGGCCGGGTTTGCAGCGGACAAGGCAGGCATTGCACCGGATCTCCGTTCCATTGTGGTGTTCCTGCTGCTGTGGGGGCTGCATGCCCTTTGCCGCCGGAAAAAGGGCAAAGCACCATCGCCCATTGGGATGATCCTGCTCTCTGCAGGACTGGGGATCCTGTTCTGGGGAATATAAGAATAAGCATTGCACGCTGCCTGAGGGGCATCCTGCTTCTGATGACAGCTTCTGAAAAATGCGCCGGGAGGTTCCCAATAAACCTTTCCGGCGCATTTTGCTACAAAAAGCCGGGCACAGGAAAACTCATGGCTCCCTGTGCCCGGCTTCAGCTTTTATTGGAATTTAGGCGCTGTGCGATCAAGCGGCAACAGAAGAAGCAACTTCGCTGGAAGCAGCCTCAGAAGAAGCGGCCTCAGAAGAAGCGGCCTCGCTGGAAGCAGCCTCAGAAGAAGAACCGTTCTCCTCTGCAACAGCGGAAGAAGCGCTCTCCTCGGCCTCAGCAGCAACAGAAGTGCTGGTAGAAGCAGCCTCGGAAGAGGATGCAGCAGTGGAGGAAGCAGAACCGCCGCAAGCGGTCATGCCAACAGCCAGAGCCAGAGCAACAACAGCAACACAAACATTCTTGAGTTTCATATCTAAAATCTCCTTGCCATACGCAAATGTATTTTGCAGAAGGCCCTACAGGAAGTGCCTTTCTGCAAGTGGATATTCTAGTCTTTTTTGCGAAAAAATCAAGAGTTTTTTTGGCTAAGAAGTGAGATTTCAATGATAATCTACGATTTTGTTATAATTTATCGCTAAAAGTCAAAGAGTTTTTGTTAAACTGATCGAAGCACAGGGAGACTCAGGAAAGAATTTTTTACCGCGTTGTAATCACTTTGTAATTTCTTTCATTGTTTGTTCACTTGAATCAAGAATGCATGTTTCTTAAAGAGAAATAAAGAAATGCAAAAGTGAGGATGATGCGGCTCCGGAAACGGAAAAGAACCATTTGTCACCTGACAGTTGACCTGCGGAGAAAGAAAAGATGGTAAACTTTGTGCAGCGAACCTGAACAAAAATATCAAAAAATGACAAGTGTTATTTGAAAGTGATTTTTATTGGACATAAAAAGTGGATAATACAGACACAGCAGGGGATGAACGGGCTCCCTGGAAATAAAACATGTGTTTTGGAGGGAATAAAGATGAAGTACTATGTTACATTGACCGGACTCAACTACCGCTTCGGCACTCAGCCGTTTGCAGTGGGCCAGAAGGTAAAGCTGGTCAAGGAGCCGGAGAATGACTTTGACCGCGAAGCCATCCGCGCAGAACTGCCGGGTCTGGGCAAGGTGGGTTATGTGCCAACAGCACTCACACCGTGCTGGGCGACTGTTACAGCGCAGGCCGCATCTATGATAAGATCGGCGCTGCTGCCACCGCAAAGGTGAAGTATGTGCTTGCCAATGCGGTGGTATGCAGCGTAAAGGCAGCGGATATGGGGCAGGCTGGCCTGCCGCCGGTCGATCCGGCTACGGGTCTGCCCTTTGGCAGCGAAGAAGATGCCATCGCATTCTGACAGAAAAGCCCGGCACACTGTATTTTGTGTGACGGCTTTTCTGCACCTTTTTGCTTCGGCGCACATACACCGGGCAAAAGGGGGAATGTATCGTGAACCAGATCGTTTTCACTGCGTGGGTACTGCTGTTTCCGGCGGCGTGCACTACACTGGGGGCAGCAGGCGTGTTTTTGCTGCGGCGGCGGTCGCGGCCCTGCACGCAGCGCATCCTGTGCGGCATGGCAGCGGGCATCATGCTGGCAGCCAGTGTGTGGAGCCTGCTGCTGCCTGCTATCCAGCGCGGACAGACTTTGCCGCTTCCGGCATGGATCCCATCGGCAGTGGGGCTTGTGCTTGGCGCAGTGGGCCTTTTGCAGGTGGAACAGTTTGCCGGGCAGCTGCTGGCAGGCGGGGCCGGGCACGGCGGACGTATGGTGCTGGCTGTAACATTGCACAACCTGCCCGAGGGTATGGTGGCGGGCCTTGCCGCTGCACTGGCATTGACCGGGGAGCCGGATGCCATCAGCGGTGCACTGGCGCTGAGCCTTGGCATCGGCCTGCAGAATATCCCGGAAGGTGCAGCAGTCAGCCTGCCGCTGGCCCATAACGGCCGCACCCGCAGTCAGGCGTTTTTTGCGGGAGCGGCTTCCGGGCTGGTAGAGCCGTTGGGGGCATTGCTTGCCTTTGCTCTGGCCGAATGGGTCAGTACTGCGCTTCCGTGGCTGCTCAGCGCAGCGGCGGGCTGCATGGTGTGCGTGACCGCACAGGAGATGATCCCGCAGGCCGTGGAGGGCGACGAGCCTGCCGGTGTTGTAAGCATCGTGCTGGGATTTGCGCTGATGATGGCACTGGATGTGGCATTGTAAGAAAAAAAGGCTGTTGCAAAATCAATGCCGTTAAAATAATAGGATAAAAGCAAAGCGCAGTACAAAACGCGAAAGCGCAGAGAATGTACTGCGCTTTTTGGATTTTAGAGAACATCACATTTTCTGACTTTGGGCTATCCTATTTGATCGTTTCATGCGTGGACCGTGAAATGATACCTCCCACCCCTTGCAATCTGCCTGCGTTTATGGTACAATATTCTGGCATTCAGAAGGATGTGTCGGACAGCGCCTGCTGCGTGGTTCGCATACGGATGCGGGTCCTGTACGATGGATTCGCTGTGAACCAGGTCAGGTGGGGAACCAAGCAGCCTTAAGCAGTGCGTTCGTGCGTTTCAGTAAGCCTGCATCCGTATGCCGAGTTACGCAAGGCGGGGACAAAACCCCGTCAGCGCTGTCCTTTTTATTTTGCAGGAAAGGGGAGAGAACCATGTACCGTGCCTTGTACCGCAAATGGAGACCGCAGCGTTTTGAGGATGTGGTAGGCCAGCGGGCCATTGTTACTGCGCTGAAAAACCAGATCACGGCAAACCGTGTGGGCCATGCCTACCTGTTTACCGGCGTGCGCGGCACCGGCAAAACCACCTGCGCCAAGATCTTTGCAAAGGCAGTCAACTGCCTGCATCCGGTCAATGGAGACCCCTGCGGCGAGTGTGAGATCTGCAAGGGCATCGATAACGGCAGTATTCTGGACGTGGTGGAGATGGATGCGGCTTCCAACAACGGTGTGGACGATATCCGCGACCTGCGCGACGAAACAGCTTACACTCCCAGCGCCTGTAAATATAAGGTATACATCATCGATGAGGTGCACATGCTGTCCACAGCGGCATTCAATGCGCTGCTCAAAACGCTGGAAGAACCGCCTGCCCACGTCATCTTTATTCTGGCAACCACTGAGATCCAGAAGGTGCCCGCCACCATTCTTTCCCGCTGCCAGCGGTACGATTTTACCCGCATCGGGCCGGAGGATATCGCCCGCCGGGTGGAATACATTGCAGGTGAGGAAAAGCTGGAGCTTTCGCCGGACGGTGCGGAACTGATCGCCCGTCTGGCCGACGGTGCACTGCGCGATGCGTTGTCCATTCTGGATACCTGCGCAGGCGTTACGGCGAAAATCGATGCCGATGTGGTGCGCCGCATGGCAGGTGTGACCGACCGCAGTTATCTGTTCCGCATTTCGGACGCACTGGAAGCGCAGGATGGTGCCACAGCACTGGCCCAGCTGGCACAGCTTCGCCAGCAGTCTGTGGATGTCAAGCGTCTGACAGAGGAATTGATCGCGCATTATCGTGCTTTGATGCTGGCAGCATTGCCGGGCGGGCAGAGCTTCTGTCCGGCGTTTCGCCGGAGGAGGAGGCTTTGTATCTGGAAAAAGGCCCGCAGCTTGGCCAGCGGGAGGCCATTCGTGCCATCCGTGCGCTGGGCAGTGCGCTGGAACATATGACCCGCGGCAGCGACCAGCGGATCGAGCTGGAACTTGCATTGTTTGGCTTATCCGAACCGCCCCAGCAGCCGCAGGCAGTTCCTGTGCAGGCCGCGCCTGTCCGTGCTGCAGCTCAACCCGCAGCGCCGCAGCCGTTTGCCTCGGCAACTGCTGTGCAGCCCTTTGCAAGCGCTCCGACTCCCCAGCCGCCAATACCGTCCGTTCCTGTGGTGCAGCCTGCAGCGGAACCGAAACCTGTAAAGGCAGAACCTTCCGTGCCGTCGGAAATATCTGTAGAGCAGACTTCACCCGTCCAGACCGAAGAGCTGCCGCCGCTGCCGGAGGAACCGCCCGTGCAGCAGGCCGGAATGCTGCCTTGGGACGAGCCTGCCGCGCAGGCCGCACAGCCAGCTGCACCCGTGCCGGCAGAGTTGGAATCTGTTCCACAGCCAGAACCGCCCAAACCTGCACCCACGCCCGCTGCAAAGCCTGTGCCGGAAAAGCCACAGGATGCCGGGCAGGAAGGGACTGCGCTGTATCCGTACTGGCCGCAGGTGGTACAGCAGCTGCAGGAAAAAGATCCCATGCTCTACACCTATCTGCGCAAGTCCAAGGCTTACTTTGATGGCACCCGCGTGCTGATCGACGGCGGCAAGACCTTCCGCGATTTTATCCGCGCCAACAAGGACAGCCAGCGCCTGATCAAAAAGCTGATCAAGGATGTGTCCGGTACGGCGGTGCCCATTGGTCCCTATGAACCAAAGAGCGCTGGCAAAACGGTCTCCAACGCAGAGCAGTCGCTTCGTGCACTGGAAAAGCTGGGGTTGGATGTGTCCATTGAGGATTCCGCAAGGAAAACGAGATCATAAAAATACATTGCATCAATAAGGAGAAACGATTATGAAAGCAAGAATGCCCGCAGGCTTTGGCCGCCCCGATATGAACGCCCTCATGCGTCAGGCACAGAAGATGCAGGAAGATATGAAAGCCAAACAGGCCGAGCTGGAAGCTGCCGAGTACACCGCAGCGCTGCCGGTGAGATGGTCACTGTTAAGATGAACGGCAAGCACGAAGTGCTGTCCATCACCATCAAGCCCGAGGCTGTGGACCCGGATGATGTTGAAATGCTGGAAGATATGGTGGCTGCTGCCATCAACGCAACCGTCAAGCAGGTGGACGAAACTGCCGAAGCTGAAATGGGCAAGCTGACCGGCGGCATGAACATCCCCGGTCTCTGATCCGGCAGGAGGGAAGAACATGGGCTATACTGCTGCCCCGCTGGAAAAGCTGATCGAAGAATTCAGCAAGTTTCCGGGGATCGGGCGCAAGGGCGCTACCCGCATGGCGTATCAGGTGCTGAGCATGTCGGACGAAGATGCCGCCGCATTGGCGGGAGCCATTCAGGTGCCCACACCAAGCTCCATCGCTGCCGTATCTGCCAGAATTATACAGAAGCGGATATCTGCCCCATCTGTGCCAGTGCAAAACGCGATCCTTCTGTGATCTGCGTGGTGGAAACGCCCCGCGATGTGCAGGCGTTTGAACGCACAAGGGAGTATCACGGCTTGTACCATGTGCTGCACGGCCTGCTCAGCCCGATGGACGGCATTACTGCCGAACAGCTGTGCGTCAAGGAACTTCTGGCCCGCCTGGGCGACGGCAAGGTGAAAGAGGTCATCATGGCCATGAACCCCACGGTGGAGGGTGAAGCCACCGCCATGTATCTGGCAAAGCTTATCAAGCCTCTGGGCATCAAGACCACACGTCTGGCCTACGGCCTGCCGGTGGGCGCAAGCTGGAATACACTGACGAAACCACTTTGTACCGTGCACTTTCTGGCCGTGGTGAGCTGTGAATTGGGAAAAATTTACAGTTTCTTCAAAAACAGCCCTTGCAAAACCATAAAAAAATGGTATACTGATACAACAAACCACAATGGAGAAAGGAGCGCGCGGAATGGCACCCACTAAGGAGCGTCCGGCAACAAAAACCATTGCCACAAACCGTGAAGCGCGCCATGAATACTTCGTTCTGGAAGCGCTGGAAACCGGCGTTGAACTGAAAGGTACGGAGGTCAAGAGCCTGCGTGCCGGAGGGGTCAACCTGAAAGACAGCTGGGTCGATATTGAGGATGGTGAACTGCTGGTAAAGGGAATGCATATCAGTCCCTACGACCACGGAAACATGTTCAATCAGGATCCGATGCGCGTCCGGCGCCTGCTGGCACACAAAAGTGAGATCCGGCGGCTGCATCAGCAGTGCAAGCTGCAGGGATATACCCTTGTGCCGCTTTCGCTCTATTTCAAACATGGCCGCGTGAAAATGGAAGTGGGCCTTTGCAAAGGCAAAAAGCTCTACGATAAGCGTGCCGATGCCGCCCAGCGCGATGCAAAGCGTTCCATTGACCGTGCCATGAAGTCCAACGGCAAATACTATTGATCTTTTCAGACCGCTTCCTGAAGCGGAACTTTTTCAAAGCTTTCTGCACACCGCAAGGTGTGCTTTATAAGGGGGCGTAAAGGTTTCGACGGGGAGAGCGAGGTCTGGGCAGCGGGTAGCAGTGGGGGAACTGCTCTATAACTCCTCCAAAAAATTAACTGACAATAACAATTCTCAGTTGCTCGCAGCCTGAGTGCTGCGCGTTCCGCCCACTCTTGTGTCGTGTGGGGCCGGGGCGTCCTTTAGACACAGCACCTGAACGGACTTAAGCTTTGCGGACCGGCAGGAACTCATGAAGCTACCAATGCGCTAGCCTGACGATCGGCGTGGCGCGGCGGGAATGTTGTAGATCGCCTGCACCCGGAGATACCTACACTGAACTCTTTTCGGACATGGGTTCGACTCCCATCGCCTCCACCAACAAAAAGCACCTGGATTCGTTGAAATCTGGGTGCTTTTCTTTTTGCTGAAACTGGTTTAAAAAGCACTCTATATCACAGAACGATTCGCTATTAGGGCGGCTTTTGTCACAATTTGTACGTATTTCCAGCAAAACAGAATGATTGTATAAAATTTATACACCCGCTAAAGTTTGTTTGTTGTCTGCTGCGGCGGCGCGGGGTATACTGTTGCCATAAGGACGGCGCAAGGATGCCGAAAAAAGCAATAAAAAGCAGGGAGGCTTTTCTATGTACTATTCCAGTGGCAACTATGAAGCATTTGCAACTCCTAAAAAGCCGGAGGGTGTCGATCATAAATCTGCATATATCATTGGTTCCGGTCTGGCCGCACTGACGGCTGCATGCTATCTGGTGCGTGACGGCCAGATGAAGGGCGAGCATGTGCATGTGTTTGAGAAAGACCCCATCCCCGGCGGTGCCTGCGACGGCTACAAATACGATATCGGTTACGTGATGCGCGGTGGCCGCGAGATGGATAACCACTTCGAGGTCATGTGGGATCTGCTGCGCTCCATTCCGTCTCTGGAGACCGAGGGTGCCAGTGTGCTGGATGAGTACTACTGGCTGAACAAGGAAGACCCCAACTATTCACTGTGCCGTGCTACCGTCAACCGCGGCGAGGATGCCCACACCGATGGCAAGTTCGGCCTGTCTGATAAGGGTGCTATGGAGATCATGAAGCTCTTCTTCACCCCCAACGAGCAGCTGCAGGATAAGAAGATCACCGATTTCTTTGATGATGAAGTGCTGAACTCCAACTTCTGGCTGTACTGGCGCACCATGTTTGCCTTTGAAAACTGGCACAGTGCTCTGGAAATGAAGCTCTACCTCAAGCGTTATATCCACCACATCGGCGGCCTGCCGGATTTCACCGCCCTGCGCTTTACCCGCTACAACCAGTATGAATCTATCATCCTGCCCATGGTCACTTACCTGAAGGACCACGGCGTGCAGTTCCACTATGAGACCAAGGTCGTGGACGTGAAATTTGAGATCAATGGCAAGCGCAAGCAGGCAAGCAGCGTGGTTGTGGAGCACGCAGGTGAGATCAGCACCATTGACCTGACCGAAAATGATCTGCTGTTCATCACCAACGGCGGCTGCGTGGAAAGCTGCACGATGGGCGCACAGGACAAGGCAGCAGGCTTTGATCCCACCATCAAGCCGGGCAACGGCTGGGACCTGTGGAAGAAGATCGCTGCACAGGACCCCGCATTCGGCAATCCTGAAAAGTTCTGCTCCGACCCCGAACATTCCAACTGGGAAAGCGCCACCATCACTACGCTGGACGACAAGATCCCACAGTATATCCAGAAGATCTGCAAGCGTGACCCGTTCAGTGGCCACACCGTCACCGGCGGCATCGTCACCGTTAAAGACTCCAACTGGCTGCTCAGCTGGACGCTGAACCGTCAGCAGCAGTTCCGAGACCAGCCCAAGAACCAGCTGTGCGTCTGGGTCTACGGCCTGTTCAGTGATAAGCCCGGCAACTACGTCAAAAAGGCCATGCGCGACTGCACCGGCAAGGAACTGTGCATGGAATGGCTGTACCACATTGGTGTGCCCGAGGATCAGATCGAAGAGCTGGCCGAGCACAGTGCCAATACCATCCCGGTCATGATGCCGTATATCGATGCATTCTTTATGCCGCGTGCGATGGGCGACCGTCCTGATATCGTGCCGGAGGGTGCTGTCAACTTTGCCTTCCTGGGTCAGTTCGCCGAGACCGGCCGTGACACCATCTTCACCACAGAATATTCCATGCGCACCGGTATGGAAGCTGTGTACACCCTGCTGGACATCGACCGCGGTGTGCCCGAGGTCTGGGGCAGCACCTATGATGTACGTGCCCTGATCGATGCAACGGTCAAGCTGCGCGACGGCAAGAAGATTACCGACATGGATCTGCCGCTCATCCCGCGCCTTGCCATGAAGGAAGCTTTGAAAAAGATCGAGGGTACCGACCTTGAGAAATTCCTCAAGGAATACAATGCGATTTGAGCTCGTTGCTCTGATCCATTTTTGAATCCCCCTTGAAAACAGCCCGCTTTTGCAGTCAACGACTGGCTGCAGATGCGGGCTGTTTTTTGCCCTGAAAAGGAATAATGTTGCACAAAAAATGCGACTTAGTACCGTGAATTATGAACAAATTGTGCGATTCCGGGTTGTTCTTGGGTGTTTTGTGTGTTATGCTTAATATAACAAGCGTCGGGCTGGTTCTGTGCGCCCGATAAAAACAAAAGAGAGTTTTAAGAGGAGGTCGTTTTTCCATGAAACAGCTTATCTCCCGCCGCAGCTTCCTGAAAGCCGCAGGTGTCACCACAGCCGTTGCTGCTGTAAGTCTGGGCGCACCCGCTGCGTCTGCATGTTACCCCGGCAGCTTTAAGGACATTACGATCCTGTACACCAACGATGTTCATACTTATATCGACAAAAAATCGCCGGAACTGACCTATGCTGCCATCGCAGCTTTGAAAAAGAGCTATCAGGATGCAGGCAAAAATGTCCTGCTGGTAGATGCGGGCGACCATATTCAGGGTACCGCATATGGTTCCATGGACGAAGGTGCCTCTATCATCCAGCTGATGAATGCCGCAGGCTATGATGTTGCTACGCCCGGCAACCATGAATTCGACTACGGCATGGCCCGTGCAAAAGAGGTAATGGCTGAGGCAGATTTCCCGTACCTCTCCAGCAACTGGGTCAATCTGCCGCTGGGCAACCGCGTTCTGCCGGATGTCAAATACTTCACCATCGGCGGCCGCGTGATCGCATTTGTGGGCATCACCACGCCTGAGACCTTCACCAAGTCTACTCCGGCTTACTTCATGGATAAGAGCCAGAGCCGCTATATCTATGATATTCTGGGCGGTGACGACGGCCAGAAGCTGTACAAGGCTGTGCAGAAGTCCATTGATAAGGCCAAGGTTCTGGCTGACTACGTGATCGGTCTGGGCCATCTGGGCGTTGATCCTTCCTCTTCGCCCTGGACCAGCAAGGAAGTCATCGAGCACACCTCCGGCTTCGATGCATTCATCGACGGCCATTCTCACACCAAGATGGAGTGTGAGTGGGTGAAGGATCTGTCCGGCAAGGCTGTCGCCCTGACCCAGACCGGCTCTTATTTTGCAAATGTTGGCGAAATGACCATCAAGGCTGACGGCTCCATTGCCACCCGTCTGATTTCCTCTTACGAAGGCTCTGACAGTGCTGTTGCCGATATCCAGAACGCATGGGTCGCTTCTGTGGACGACATGCTGGGTGAGAAGATCGCTGTTGCCGATACGAACTTCTACATCTCCGACCCCGAGACTGGCAAGCGCCGCATCCGCATGGCAGAGACGAATCTCGCGACTTCGTGGCCGACGGCATTTACTCCTACTTCAATGAGGTGGAACAGCTGCATTGTGACATCGCTATCATGAACGGCGGCGGTATCCGCGCCGATGAGAAAGCCGGCTACTGGACCTTCAAGACCTGCAAGCAGGTCAGCCCGTTTGGCAATGTGGCCTGTCTGATGTCTGTCACCGGCAAGCAGATCCAGGATGCACTGGAGTTTGCAGCCCGCTTTGCCGGAACGGAAAAGGAGAACGGCGGCTTCCTGCATGTGGCAGGCGCTTCCTACGAGATCCACGCCGATATCCCCAACACCGTGCAGACCGACGAGAAGAATGTCTGGATTGGCAGTGCCACCGGCACTCCGCGCGTGCAGAACGTGAAGATTTACAACAAGGCTTCCGGTACTTATGAACCGCTGGACGAGAGCAAGACCTACGCTCTGGCCGGCATGAATTACACTCTGCGCAATCTGGGCGATGGCTTTGCCATGTTTGATGGCGCAGAGCTGATCAAGGACTATGTGTCTGAGGATTACCTTGTGATGTCTACCTATGCCATGACCTTTGGCGGTGTAGATGCAGAGGGCCTGCCGCATCTGACCACCGCAAACAGCCCGCTGGCCGATTACCCGGGCTATCTGCTGGATTACGAGAATCCCTACGGCGCAGGCCGCATCACCATCCTGTAATAACTGCATAAAAATGGGCGTACCGTCGCAAAGACGGTACGCTGTTTTTGTATAACAATATAGAACGAAAAAAGCCATCCGGTGTAAACCAGATGGCTTTTTGGTTGGGGATGAGAGAATCGAACTCCCACAAGTAGAGTCAGAGTCTACCGCACTACCACTATGCAAATCCCCAATATTCGATTGCGTTTCGCAGTGTGAGCCGCTCAACGTGTGCTATTATACGCGGAAAAGTGATACTTGTCAAGCGTGATTTTGAAAAAATTGCAAACTTTTTTAAAATGCGCGCACCAGCGGAGAAGTTTCTGCTTTACCATAAACTGGCATATTCTGCACCGGTCTCTTCATATACTAAAATGTACAAACCTTCAAGATACACAAAGAAGAGGAGGACGGCCTATGCTGGAACGAACCCATGCCCAGAACACCCAAACTTTGCTTTCGAGCCGCATCCCGCGGGATACCGAGCACGAACGTTATCACCCAGAACTGGAAGAAGAGCTGAAGGAATGTCTGTTCTGCCTGCGGCGCAATGAGATGATGTTTGATCTGGAGGTGGATACAGACCTGATCGAGCAGCGCATTTACGAGCGGCAGGCACTTTTGTGCCGCTACCGGTACTTACTGGCCAGGGCGCGGGAGCTGGGGCTGCACACCGTCCTGACGAAGTATCAGCCTGCTGGACAGGTTTGAACAGGTTGGCAGCATAAAAATCTTGACAGAAAGCCCCTTGCGTGTTATCATAAGCAAAGATAAATGCGTACTGGGCTTTGTCCGGCGCGATGAAATTTTGAGAGTTAGAGAGGTTTTCTATTATGGAACGTATTAAGACCATTGCTACTCGTGACCTGACCAAGAGCGTTAAGACCGGCGGCTGCGGCGAGTGCCAGACTTCCTGCCAGTCCGCTTGCAAGACCTCCTGCGGCGTGGCTAACCAGCAGTGCGAGAACAGCAACAAGTAATTTTTGCAACCCCCTGCCGCCTTTGCCGGGCGGCATTTTTTTGTATAATTGGAATGGAGAGTAAAATGGTACACCAGTATCAATTGAACGGCTATAACATCGTGCTGGACACCTGCAGCGGCTCGGTGCATGTGGTGGACGATGTTGCATACGATATCATTGCCATGTACCCGGAGCATACTGCTGACGAAATCGTTTCGGCTATGATGGCAAAGTATGGAGACCGCGAGGATGTCACGGAGGAAGATCTGCGTCAGTGCATCGATGATGTGACCAACCTGAAGGAAGCAGGCAAGCTGTGGACCCCGGATACCTATGAGAATATGGCTTTCGACTTTAAAAACCGCAACACCGTGGTCAAGGCCTTGTGCCTGCATGTTGCACACACCTGCAACCTGAACTGCTCCTACTGCTTTGCTTCGCAGGGCCGCTATCAGGCGACCGTGCGCTGATGAGCTTTGAAGTGGGCAAGCGTGCCATGGACTTCCTGATCGAAAACTCCGGCACCCGCCGCAACCTTGAGGTGGACTTCTTTGGCGGCGAACCGCTGATGAATTTTGACATGGTCAAAAAGCTGGTGGCCTACTGCCGTGAGCAGGAGAAGATCCACAACAAGAACTTCCGCTTTACCATGACCACCAACGGTATGCTGATCGATGACGATGTGATCGATTTTTGCAACAAGGAGTGCCACAATGTGGTGCTGAGTCTGGATGGCCGCAAAGAGGTCAACGACCGCTTCCGCAAGGACTATGCAGGCCATGGCAGCTACGATACCATCGTGCCCAAGTTCCAGGAGTTCGTGAAGAAGCGCGGCGACAAGAACTACTACATGCGCGGCACCTACACCCACTACAACACCGACTTCACCAACGATATCTTCCACATGGCCGACCTCGGCTTTACTGAGCTGAGCATGGAGCCTGTGGTGTCTAAGCCTGGCGACCCCAGTGCCCTGACCGAGGAAGATCTGCCCATCCTGAAGGAACAGTACGAGATCCTTGCCAAGGAAATGATCAAGCGCAACCGCGAGGGCCGTGGCTTTACCTTCTACCACTACATGATCGACCTCACCGGCGGCCCCTGCATCTACAAGCGCATTTCCGGCTGTGGCTCCGGCACGGAGTACATGGCTGTTACTCCTTGGGGCGATCTGTACCCCTGCCACCAGTTTGTGGGCGACCCCAAGTACCTGATGGGCGATATCTGGAAGGGCGTTACGAACACTGCCGTGCGCGATGAGTTCAAGCACTGCAACGCCTATGCCCGCAAGGAGTGCCAGAACTGCTGGGCAAAGCTGTACTGCTCCGGCGGCTGTGCAGCAAACTCCTACCACGCTACCGGCAACATTACCGGTGTGTATGAGTACGGCTGCGAGCTGTTCAAAAAGCGAATGGAATGCGCTATCATGATCAAGGTCGCTGAGAATCAGGAACTTGCCGCCAAGGGCATCGAGGTGCCTATTGAGCTGGGTTCCACCTGTAACGCCTGTGCTGATGGCGAAGCTGCGAATGAGCACGACCACGCCTATTGTGGATTTTGTGCGCCGTTACGCACAGTCCGGCACCTCGCGGCTGCATATGCCCGGCCACAAGGGCCAGAGCCTTTTGGGCTTTGAGCGTGGGACATTACCGAAATAAAGGGTGCGGATGAACTGTATGGGGCTGACGGCATCATTGCCCAGAGCGAAGCCAACG
>ENA-OQAA01000264-OQAA01000264.1-human-gut-metagenome-genome-assembly--contig:-NODE-264-length-36761-cov-13.010400_pt1 | contig 36761 bp, 42 predicted proteins | sample MGYA00242489_ERZ504515 | MGnify/ENA primary metagenome ERZ504515 (study PRJEB26092, sample SAMD00036237) | human gut metagenome | host: Homo sapiens | study: EMG produced TPA metagenomics assembly of... | reverse complement strand
CCGCCGCTCTTGCGTAGGGCCAAATAGAACAACCCAATTGACCGCTAAACCGTTTCGCCATCATGCTATGGGTAGAATGACTCTGGCATTTATGTAGCTAAACCAATGAGAGGCAAGGTAGCGGGAATGGCTGAGATGACGCTCGAGGGTGTGGACGCTCGTCCCGAGGACTCTGCGTTTGCCCTGGGCCGCGTGCATTCGATTGAGACGATGGGAACGGTCGATGGACCCGGCATCCGCTTTGTGGTGTTTGTTCAGGGCTGTCCCATGCGCTGTGCGTATTGCCACAACCCCGACACCTGGTCGGTTAACGGCGGCACCATGGTGACCGTCGAGCACCTGATGGACGAGTTCCAGAGCAACCATGAGTTTTACCGCAGCGGTGGTATTACGGTATCCGGCGGCGAGCCGCTCCTGCAGCCTGAGTTTTTGGCCGACCTGTTCCGCGCCATGCACAACAACCCCGATGGTCGCGTGCACACCTGCTTGGATAGCTGCGGCTATGCGTTCGACCCCGCGCATCCCGAGAAGTTCGATGCCGTACTCAACGAGACCGATATGGTGCTGCTCGACATTAAACACGCCGATCCCGTCGAGCATAAAAAGCTGACCGGTTGCGATCCCGCACGCATTCTGGCGTTTGGTGATGAGCTTGCGCGCCGCAAGATTAAGGTCGTTATCCGCCACGTGGTGGTGCCGGGCATTACCGATACGGTTGAGGAGTGCGAGGCACTCGGCCGTCTGATCGCTCCGTGGCACAACGTGGTGGGCCTGGAAATGCTGCCGTATCACACGATGGGCGTTGTCAAGTACGAGCAGCTGGGGATTCCCTATAAGCTCGAGGGCGTTCCACAGATGGATACCGCGCGCATGCCCGAGCTGCGCAGCGCCGTCATGACGGGCATGAAAAAGCGCCGCGCGGAACTCAAAAACGCCATCGGCTAGCGATCCATTTTCGCCCCCAAGGGCACTCATTGGGACAGACTTAAATGAGTGCCCCCGGCACCAAGTTGATTGCTAAAGAGCCCCGTCAAGTTGCGGTGGAATAGTTCTTGTTTTTCGGCTTATGCCGCCCAAACAGGAACTATTTCACCGCAACTGCGTTTTGGACAGAGATGCGCAACAGAATCGTGCCATTTGGATAAATACGCTTGTGGTTTCTTTAAAGACACCTTAAACGCTGCTGAATATCTTTGGAAAGAAATGCCTGCTCGGTATTATGCTGCTCGTATATGAACGGTAGCAGTCAGGAGACCACGTGCGGAACAACGCATCGCGGGGCGAGTATGTGCCGCAGCATGGCAGCAGATATGAGACGAAGGGCACGCCTTCGCGTGGCCTCGCTGACGTTCGCATCCGCGTGACGAAGATTGCCGCCGTTGGGATGCTAACGTTGGCGGTTATTATCCTCGGAATTACCGCCAAAACCTACGCGTCGGAGCGAATGGCACACTCAGATGCGTCAACGGTACAGACGCAAAACAAAAAGGTCTCTGAATCTAAAGCCACCGCAAGTCAAACCCTGTCGACAGCGAGCCTTAAGACGAGGCTTTCGAAGGCGGACTTTAACGATATTCCCTCAGGCGATACCGTGCAGACCTTCTCATTGGTTGATGACCAGATCCCCGCCCTGGAGGATGAGAGCCTCGCCGCACTCCAAGATGCCTGAGTCAGGCGCAGGAGCTGGGCGATGTGGGCGTGGTGTTTTACGATCTGACGAGCGGCAAGGGCGTGACGTATAACGCGGATGCCGAGGTGTACGGTGCGAGCAGTTATAAGGCGCTCTATGTACTCTACGTCTGCGAGTCACTGGTCGAGACGGGGCAAGTGTCGCTCGATGATTCCCTTGGCACCTATGGCGGCTGCAACATGGGCTGGCAGACGGTGCGCGACCTGATCGAGGCCGCGGTCGTTAATTCGGACAACGATTCGTTTATCGCGTTACGTGCGGCGTTTGACCGTGTCGGTTACGAGGATTGGATTGTCGGTCTTGGCGTCGATTGCGATACCGCACTCGATCCGATGAGTGATTTTCCCACTTATTGCCCGCGCACCTCGGCCAAGTTGTGGCGCGAGATGAGCGAGTATCTGAGCCATGATACCGAGACGTCACAATGGCTGTCGGGCCTTCTGGCCTCTACGGCCCGATCGTTTATTCGTGACGGCATTGTGGACGACCAACTTGGTGCGCAACAAGGCAGGCTGGATTAGCGAGGATGGTTGCTATTCGACATGCGATGCGGGCCTTATCGACATCGATGGCCGTACCTATGTCATGAGCATCATGACATCGATGCCGTGGAGCGACCGCTCGAGCGAGGTTACGGCTGCGATTGCAAAGGCTCTGTTTGATACGCGAGCTGCACTGGCCTAGCGTGTTCGTTTGACGAGGTCAAACAAAATGCTGGTACCATACCGTGGTTGAGAATTTCGTATAGGTTTGGGGGATGGCATGGCAACCATCGCGATCATAGGCGCACTCGAAAAAGAGGTTGCGCAGATTAAAGAAGAGCTGAGTGGCGCACATGAGGCGCAGGAGGCGGGCTTGACCGTTGTGAGCGGCGAGCTTGACGGTCTGACGGTGGTCGCCACGACCGCTGGCATGGGTACCGTGAACGCTGCTGCCGCAACGCAGCATCTCATCAGCAAATACGCCCCGCAGGCCGTTGTGTTTTCAGGTATCGCGGGAGGCCTAAACCCTAAACTGCATATTAACGACGTGGTTATAGGCAAGTGCCTGCGCTATCTGGATACCGATACGGCACTCATCGCCGAGTCCGCGCCGGGGCTCGAGGAGTTTGTCTCGACGCCGGCGTTGGCTGATGTTGCCGCCGCCGTGCTTGCCGAGCATGGATTTGTGGATGCCTCGGCTGATGAGACTTCTGCGAAGAAGGACCCCAAGCAGTTCCTGTGTGGCACTATCGCCACGGGTGACCGCTTTGTTACGGGTGACGCCATGCGTAACGCTGCGATTGAGGCCACGCATGCCGATTGCGTCGAGATGGAGGGCGCGGCAATTGCGCACATCGCGGCCAAGAATGGTGTCGATTGCCTGGTGCTGCGCGCTATCAGCGATAATTGTGACGAGGCATATGACGCGTTTTGTGAGCGCGAGTTCGATCTGGATGAGTACGCTCGTACCGCGAGCGGCATCACGCTTGACATCGTTCGTCGTATCGCCGCCGCGTAATAGCGCGCCCGTTTTGTAAAAACCTACGACCAAGGAGTGTCCATGGCCGATTCCATTAACTACCAGCTTGCCAAGTTCGTCGCCAGCTATGGCAAGGTTCCGCAGATCCCCGAGTCCACCTGTCCCGAGGTGAGCTTTGTGGGCCGCTCCAACGTGGGCAAGTCCTCCATCATGAACAAGCTCTTCGGACGCAAGAACCTCGTCAAGGTTTCGAGCACGCCGGGCAAAACGAGCAATATCAATTTCTTCGAGGCCGACGACGTGCACTTTGTGGACCTGCCGGGCTACGGTTTCGCTCGCCGTTCCAAGGCCGAGCGTGACCGCTGGGCAGAACTTATCGGCGACTTCTTTGACTCCGAGCGCAGCTTTAACCTGGTTGTATCGCTGGTGGACATTCGCCACGATCCCAGTAAGCTCGACCATGACATGATCGACTACCTGCAGGGCAACGAGTTCAACTTTATCGTCTGCCTCACCAAGGCCGACAAGCTCAGCCGCACCCAGCAGGCCCGCCAGGCAGCAGCCATCAAAAAGCAGCTCAACGTCCCGGCCGAAAACGTAATCATCACAAGCTCCCAAACCGGTACCGCATCGACGAACTCAAAAAGCGCATCGCCGAGGCTTGCCTCTAATAAGGCTCGTGGCAGGCAATAGTTTGCATCTATCTATATCACCCCAGTGATAGTTATTGCTACACTATCACTGGGTGATATTTTTGTTTGGAGGTCGATATGGAGCTTTGGCACGGGTCGGAGGTTGTTGTCGAGCATCCGTCGTTGGATAAATGCAGACAATTCAATGACTATGGGTGTGGGTTTTATTGCACGCCACATGAGGAAATGGCAATGGAGTGGGCATGTCGGACCGAGTCCGATGGTATCGCGAATCGATATGAGCTCGATATTGATGGTCTCGCGGTCTTGGATTTGGAGTCCGGGGAGTTTTCAATCCTCAATTGGCTTGCGATTTTGGCTAACAATAGGGAGTTCAATGTTTCGACACCGCTAGCGCGCGAAGGACTTCGTTATCTGCTGGATAACTGCCTGATTGATATTTCTCCCTATGACGTTATTCGAGCTATCGCGCCGACGATTCCTATTTCTCGTTTGCAAGACAGTTTGTCAACGGCATGATTTCGCTCAGGCAATTGCAGCGCATTATGTTTTTGGGGGATTTGGGCATTCAATATGCGCTTATGAGTGAGCGTGCGTTCTCAGCAATCAGATTCTGCGAATGGAAGCAGGCGTTGGGATCTGAGTATTATCCCAAGCGCTTTAAGCGAGAGCAGAACGCGCGGCGCAAGTACTTGGAAACTGTGAATGGATTCGACTCTGAGGGTGTCTACATTAGGGATTTAATGGCAGGGAGGGTTGATTTAAATGATCCAAGAGTTAACGGATTGTGGGCCGAGTAGAACATACCCCGTCTACTATCTCGAGGATGCAATGAACAATCTCGCGACTGCTTTGACTATGCCGTTAACGATTATGGAGCAGAAGGATCGGAAGTTGCTGAACTCTTTTGCCTGAGCGGCGTAGCTCGCGAGTTCGAACGCGGCAACGCATGGGTAGTGTCGGGAAAATCGGGCGTTGAGCTGTTCGCGCTTATCGCCGAAAGGTCGGGCTATCAAAACAGGCCTATACCGGACTGCACCTATCGATTTGAGAAGACGCCGGAATATTGGACAGGCTGGATATTGGCATACCTTCAGTGGCGCCTAGGAGAGTCTTTCGAAGATTTGCTGCATGTCGTTCCATTTGATGCGCTGCGCAGTCTGTACTACCCCTGGCACGAAGCCTCGGAGGAACGCGTGGCTCGCCTCGTCTGCGATATGGCGAAGAAAGCGTCCAGGCAAACAAAACTTGCGTTAGCAAGAAAGAAGCTTAAGAAAACCCAACAAGACCTAGCATACGAATCAGGCGTATCGCTCCGCTCAATCCAAATGTACGAACAGCGCCAACGAAACATCAACGAAGCCTCGGTAACAACCGTAAGAGCTATTGCAAAAGCCCTCCACTGTAACATCGAAGACCTCCTAGAACCAGTCTTCGAATACAAAGAAACCAGCGCCGCCTAAACCAAGCACGCAGCCGATGCCCGCCTCTAGGAAGTGCTCCAGCCTAGCAAGAGCCCCTACCAATAAAAAGCCAAACTATCAGCCGGCGACTTCCAGAGCGTAGGTCCCTGTAGCCGCCGCCGGCGAAGTTAACATAGGGGAGGCCAGGGGGGCTTTGCCCCCAAATCTTTCCGCAGGATGCAGGACCCCGCCGCACGAAGTGCGCAGCGGGGGTCCTGCCATGTCCGAGGACGATTTGGGGGCAAAGCCCCCTGCCTCCCCGGCGAGTATACGGGACGGCGACTACAGGTATTCGATCTGGGCGCCTTCCGTGTCGCACGTCAGAATGTGCGTGTCGCACTTGGGGAACTGCTCGCGCAGCTTGACCTGCAAGAACTTTGCCACGATGGTATCGTCGGTCACAGCCATAAGGGTCGAGCCCGAACCGCTGATCCAGATGGTCTTGGCACCGCCGTTAAGGCAGGTGTCGCGCACGGCGTTGTAGTCGGGAATCAGACGGCGACGATAGGGTTCCTGGATGCGGTCGTCATTGGCGGCGGCAATCAGGTCGAGGTCACCAGTCTCCAAGCCGCGCGTCATACCGGCGATGCGGCCCATCTGCCACACGGCGGTGGAGAGCGGAATCTCCTGCGGCACGACCTTGCGCGCCTCGCTCGTATGTACCTCGTAGGGCGGAATCACGGTAATAAAACGCAAGCGATCGCTCACCTCGTAGCGCAGGCATTGGGGGAGCGAATCGGTCGGCGTAAAGGAGCAGACGGCGCCGCCAAGGATGGCGGGAGCGACGTTATCGGGATGCCCCTCGACCTCGGTGGCGATGCGGACGAGCTCGGCACGGTCGACGGTGTGGCCTGTCAGTGCGGCGGCGGCCATAATGCCGGCGACGACGCAGGTGGAGCTGGAACCCAGGCCGCGGGCGACGGGCACGTCGGTCTGAATGTCGATGGCAACGGGAAAAGCCGGCTCGCCCCAGGCGGCCAGAGCATCGACAAAGCTCACATAGACCAGGTTATTCTCGTTTTGGAACTCCTCGGGGCAGCCCGTGATGGTGAGCTTGTTGGCGCGCTCGAAGGTGAAGTGCGAGTAGAGGCTGACGGCCATGCCGAGGGTGTCGTAGCCAATGCCTAGGTTGGCGCTGGTTGCTGGGACGGTGATCTTGATCATGTGGGTCCTCCTGGGCGGGTCTGGCCGTTTAGTTCGCTGCTCGGGCAGTCCTGGCTCGCTCGGAAAGCACATTAAGTGCTTTCCGGCTCGTGCGGAACTCGCGACGAACTAAACGGCCAGACCCGCTCGCGTGCTCGTCATCATCCCGAAAGCTAAATAAAAAGAAGGTGCGCCGCTTGCGCCGGCGCTTAATAAGGGGTTTAGTTGGTTGCCATCTTTTTTGCAGCCTGCTCTACGTAGCTGGCCATCTCGTCGACGTCGCAGACGTCTTCGAAGCGGACGGGCTTGGACTCGAGTTCGGCGAGCTGTGCCGGTGCGATCGTATTGGTGGCCTGCTCGAGCACGCGCATGGCTTCAAAATCATCCTCGGGAACGTCGAGGCCCAGGGCGTCGCAGCAGGCGCGCGGGAACTTGTAAGGGCTGGCGGTCGAAAGCAGCACGCGGGCCTTGGCGTCCTCGGCGGGGGCGACCTGCTCAAAGACGTGATAGCCGCAGGCGGTGTGCGGGTCGATCACGTAGCCGTTCGCGTCCCAGCAGCTCTTGATGGCAGCGCGAACCTCGTCTTCGCTGGCCCAACCGCAGCCAAAGACGCTCTGAATTTTTGCCAGCAGGTCGGCGGGAACCTCGTAGCGACCAGTCTGTGCCAACTGCTCCATAAGGCCGGCAACGAGCTCGCAGTCGCCATCGGACAGGAAGTACAGCATGCGTTCCAGGTTGGAGCTGATGAGGATGTCCATCGACGGCGAGATGGTCGTGAAGAACGGACGGTTGCGGTCGTAGACGCCGGTGGTCAAGAAGTCGGCGAGCACGTTGTTCTTGTCGCTCGCGACGATGAGCTTGGCGACGGGCAGACCCATACGCTTGGCATAGTAGCCGGCCAGGATATCGCCAAAGTTGCCGGTCGGTACGCAGAACTCCACGGCGTCGCCGGCCTCGATGGCGCCGGCGCGCAGCAGCTGCGCATAGGCGGCAAAGTAGTAGACAACCTGCGGTACCAGACGGCCGACATTGATGGAGTTAGCGCTCGAAAGCACCGTGCCAGCGGCCTCCAGGCGCTCGGCAAGCTCCTTATCGGCAAAGATGCGCTTGACGGCACTCTGGGCGTCGTCGAAGTTGCCGCGGATGCCGCAGACGGCGACGTTGTCGCCTCCTGCGTGGACATCTGCAGGTTCTGCACGCGGCTGACCTTGCCCTCGGGATAAAAGACGGTAATGCCCGTGCCCAGAGCATCGGCAAAACCAGCGAGTGCGGCCTTGCCCGTGTCGCCAGACGTGGCGGTGACGATCATGATGCGCTCGGCGCCGCCGTCCTTGGCAGAGGTGCGGGCCATCAGACGGGGGAGCATCTGCAGGGCGACGTCCTTGAAGGCGCTCGTGGGGCCGCCAAAGAGCTCCATCACATAGGTCTGAGGGGCGTCGGCGCCCGGTGCGGCGTCGAGTTTGACGAGCGGCGTAACCTCTCCACTCGCGAACGTGCCGCGGTATGCCTCGTCGACACACGCCGAAATTTCTTCGGCCGTGTAATCATTCAGTAACATTCCCAACACATCTTGAGCGATTTCAAAGTACGATTTATCTGCAAGCGAGCTGATATCGACCTGCTGGGTGCCGAGCTCGTCCGAGACAAACAAACCCCCGTCGGGAGCGATGCCGGTGCGGATTGCCACCTTACTTGAGCACGATAAAGTGCGTCCTCGTGTACTATGATAAGTTCCCATATAACACTGCTCCTCGGATGCCTTGGTCCCAATCGGTGAAACCATGGTATCAGAGCGCGCAAAATAGGTTCGCAGAGGCTTTTTAGAAAGGTAACCTCCAGCCCATGATTAAGATTGCCAAGTTTGGCGGCTCGTCGGTCGCCGACGCCGAACACTTCAAGAAGATCAAGGCCATCGTCGACGCCGACCCTGCCCGCCGTTTTGTGGTGGTTTCCGCCTGCGGTCGCCGCTTTAAGGGCGACACCAAGGTGACCGACCTGCTCTACCTGGTTAACGCGCACGTTAAGTATCACGTGTCGTGCGAGGAACTGCTCGAGGACATTGGCCAGCGCTACTTTGATATTGCTGACGAGCTGGAGCTCACCTATCCCATCCGCGAGGAGTTCGCGGCCTTTGCCGAGCGCGCCCGCTCGGGCGGCTACTCCACCGAGGAGCTCGTAAGCCGTGGCGAGTACTTTACCGCCCGCCTGATGGCCGAGTACCTGGGCTTACCGTTCCTGGACGCCGCGACGGTTGTGGCGTTCCATCACGACGGTACGCTCAGCATGAATCGCACCTCCGAGCTGGTGCAGGAGTACGGTCAGCAGGGCGGCTTTGTTATGCCCGGTTTCTACGGCGCGACGCGCGAGGGCCAGATCAAGCTGCTCGACCGTGGTGGCGGCGATATCTCGGGCTCGATTCTGGCCAAGTGCCTGGGCGCCGACCTGTACGAGAACTGGACCGACGTCTCGGGCTTCTATTCTGCCGATCCGCGTATTGTTCCCGAGGCTCAGCCCATTGCGCGCGTTACCTACGAGGAGCTGCGCGAGCTTTCGTACATGGGCGCAAGCGTCTTGCATGAGGAGGCTGTGTTCCCCGTGCGCGAGGCAGGCATTCCGCTGGTCATCAAGAACACCAATGCGCCGCAGGATCCCGGCACCATCATTAGCGAGACGGCTGACGAGGGCGAGGCAGAGCCCATCATTACCGGCGTGACCGGCAAGCGCGGTTTTGTCGCCATCAACGTGGCCCGCGACCGCACCAAGCCCCGCGTCGGCTTTATGCGCCGCGCGCTTTCGGTCTTCGAGCGCTATGACGTTTCCGTCGAGCACATGCCCACTGGTGTCGACCGCTTTGGCGCCGTGGTGCAGGAGCAGGATGTGCACGATTCGCTGTACTCGCTTGTGGGCGACATTCAGCAGGAGGTCGAGCCGCTCGAGATCGAGGTTGTCGAGGGCTTGGCGCTCATCGCGACCGTCGGCCGTAACCTGCGCGGCCGTGCGGGTATCTCGGGACATCTGTTTGGCATGCTTGGCCAGGCCGGCGTGAGTGTGCGTATGATTTCGCAGAGCTGCGACGAGATCAACATCATTATCGGTGTCGAGGAGAAGGACTTCGACCTTGCGATTCGGACCATTTACCGTGCCTTCTCCGACGAGAACGGCATTGTGAAGGTCTCCGATCTGGAGGCTCCCGCGCCGGCCGATCCCGCTCTGGCCGCGCTCAAAAAGTAGCGACTGCTCGGTAGATTTTTGGGTCATGTCTCAAAAATCTACGGCGGGGCGTTTCGTTTCGGTTTCGTTTCGACGGGGCGGGTTTCATGCCCGCCCTGTTCTTGTATAAACTGGCAACAATAATCGGCCTGCTCGGCGTGCGGGCAAAAGCCACAACCTTTAAAGGGGGAAGCATGAAACAGTACACGGTTGCTATTTTGGGCGCGACGGGAGCCGTGGGCACCCAGATGCTCGAGTGCCTCAACGAGCAGGAGTTCCCGGTCGGCAAGCTCAAGCTGTTGGCAAGCGCACGCTCCGCGGGCAAGACCGTCGAGTTCCGCGGCGAGCAGATCGTGATTGAAGAGGCTTGCCCCGAGGCCTTTGAGGGCTGCGATATCGTGCTCGGCGCTGCCGGCGACGATATCGCCAAGGAGCTGCTGCCCGAGGCCGTCAAGCGCGGCGCCGTCGTGGTCGACAACAGCCACGCCTTCCGCATGGATCCCGAGGTGCCGCTGGTCGTGCCCGAGATCAATGCCGACGATATCAAGTGGCATCACGGCCTTATCGCCAACCCCAACTGTGCGACCATTATCGGCCTGGTTCCCACCTGGCCGCTGCACCAGCTTGCCGGCGTAAAGCGCATGATCGTCTCGACGTACCAGGCGGCTTCGGGCGCTGGCGCTCCCGGTATGGTCGAGCTCGAGGCTCAGCTGGCCGCCCTGGGCCGCGGCGAGGAGATTCCCGAGCCGCGCGCGTTTGCCGCCCAGCTGGCGAGCAACCTGATTCCGCAGATTGGCGGCATCAAGGAGGAGGGTTTTACCTCCGAGGAGATGAAGCTGCAAAACGAGGGCCGCAAGATCATGCACCTGCCCGAGCTGCGCGTGAACTGCACCTGCGTGCGCGTGCCCGTGCTGCGTTCGCACTCCGAGAGCATCACGCTCGAGTTCGAGCGTGACATTACGGTTGACGAGGCCCGTGCTGCGCTGGCTGCCGCTCCCGGCGTCAAGCTGGTTGACGATATGGCTGCCGAGGATGCACACGACCGCTTCCCCATGCCGATGGACACGTCCGACCAGGACTGATCTGGGTCGGCCGCGTGCGTCGCGACATCTCGAACCCCGAGGCCGCGCGCGGTATCACCTTCTGGTGCTGCGGCGACCAAATCCGTAAGGGCGCGGCAACCAACGCCGTCCAGATCGCTAAGCTGCTCTGCGAGTAGTGTGACCTGTCCGGCGGGGGCCGTTATTGGTTGGGGCCGCTGGCTGATGTGGGGGGCGCGTGGCTGTTGCGGGCCCTGGTCCCGGCGGCGGCCTCGGCGGCCTTGCGCCTGCCGCTTGGGGGACGTGTGGAGCGCGGCCGGCAGCTGCGGCGCTTCGCGCCTGCTGCCTTGGGTGACTTTGGGGTCGATTGGGGTTGTCTGCACAATTCGCGGTATTATGGTGCGGAGTTTTGAAAGGAGCCGCTGGTGGTCACGACGACGTTTGCTTCGCCTTTGGGCGAGATTTTGCTTGCCGCTGATGGCCGCGGTTTGACAGGGCTTTGGTTTGAGGGGCAGGAGCATTTTGGCTCCACGCTTCTCAAAGAAAATCCCGAACATGTTGAAGGCGCCGATGCAGTTTCTGGTGCTGGCGGCATGTCGCCGGTGAGTCCGGTAAATGGTGCGGCCTCTTCGGTGCTTGAGCGTTCCTGGGCTTGGCTGAATGCTTATTTTGCAGGGCAGGAACCTCGGTTTACGCCGCCGTTGCATTTGATTGGTTCGGCGTTTCAGCGTGAAGTTTGGTACGAGCTGCTTTCTATTCCGCGTGGCGAGGTCGCTACGTATGGCGAGATCGCCCAGCGTGTTGCGGCTCGACATCGTGTGCCGGGAAATGAGGCACCCGTTGTGTCTCCCCGTGCCGTGGGGGCCGCGGTCGCGCGTAATCCCATTTCGATTATTGTGCCGTGCCATCGCGTGGTTGCCGCCGATGGTTCGCTCAACGGATATGCCGGCGGCCTCGACCGCAAGGAGTGGCTGCTGCGGCTTGAGGGCGCGTACGAGGAGTAACGTTCGGGCACTTTGCATAGCCAAGATGCTGTGAAAGAACGGGACACGCTTTCCGAATGGAAGCTCAGACGGAAACCACGTCCCGGAATACAGCCTCAGAGTGGGACGCCGTTTCCGGTTGAGACCACCTGCTTGGACATCTTTCTACGCCCGCTCCTGCAGGCGTAGATCGATTTGTCCATGTTGAACAGATAAGTCACAACGCAGACGATAAAGAACGCCGGCAGATTACCGAAACCGAAGACCTCGCAGCCAATGAGGATCGGCGCGAGCAGCGTGTTGGTGGCGCCGCCAAAGACGGCGGCGTATCCCAGCGCGGCGCAAAGTTCGACGGGCATGCCGAGGATTCCGGCGAGCACGACGCCAAGGCTCGCTCCGATGGAGAACAACGGCGTCACCTCGCCACCCTGATATCCTGCGGCAAGCGTGGTAATGGTGAGTGCGAATTTGAGCGCCCAGTCCCAAGGCATGATGGCGTCCTTGCCGTCACCGTTGAGCGCTGCCGATATCAGGTTGGTACCAAGTCCGCAGTATCGCCCCTGCCACAGTGTGAACAGAATCGCTGATAGCGCGATGCCCATAACGGCGATTCGTACATAGGGGTTGGGGAGCAGTCGCGCCGCAAGGGTCTTGGCGTGGGCAAGGCACCAGGCAAAGGCGCCGCCTACCATGCCAAACGCGATACCCAGCACCGCAAGCCGTCCAAGACCGGGGAGATCAAGCGCGTATGAGGCGACAACGGCGACTTCGAACTTCTCGAGTCCCAGGGCGCCGGAGGTCATACTTGCGGCGAGCGAGGCCGTAAGCGCGGGAAACAGCGCGCGGTATTCCATGCGTCCTGCGACCAGTACTTCGATAGCAAAGACCGTGGCAGCAAGAGGCGTTCGAAAGAGCCCGGCAAAGCCAGCGGCCATACCAATGAGCAAAAACGTGTTGCCGGGGTTTCGGAAAGGTAGACGCCTGCCGATCCAGTGCGAGACGGTTGCACCAATCTGCACGGCCACGCCCTCGCGCCCCGCACTGCCGCCAAAGAGGTGCGTCCCCCACGTGCTCAACATAATGAGCGGCACCAAACGCGGGGAGATGGCGTCCTCGCGTCCGTGACCTACGTCAAATACCAGGCTCATGCCCCGATCGGTGCCTTTGCCCCAGGTGCGGTAGGAAAATACGATGGCAAAGCCCATGAGGGCGAGGAAGGGAAGGAGCAGTGTGATGTGTTCGTCGCGGAAGGCGCCGATTGCCAGAAGCACGCGTCCAAAGAGTGCGCAGATGGCGCCAACGATGATGCCGATAGGGATTCCGACGGCACCCATAAGCACGAGGCCGCTATAGGTGTTGAGCAAGCGTTTGATTCTGCTCGATACGTTGCTTTCCGACATTTTGTTTTCCGACACTTGCTCTCTTGATAGAAAAAGAGCTGGAGTTGCGCATCGTTGAGAGGCTTTCCAGCTTTAGCAAAACAAACTTATAAGATGCGACGGGCCGCGTCAAGATAATTACCGGACGGCCTAGGAGGCGGCTGGTTGGCTGGCTTAAAACCCAGCGCGTGAAATGACGCTCCACGCTATTCAGCGCGCTTGATAGGATGACGAACCACAGTCTTAAGTTTCTCCGGCGCACACTTGCGTGGATCGGAAAGATAGATTTCGTGATGTAAACGGGTGTCTGAGAAGTCGGGGACATAGCCCTGCTCGGTCGCATATTCATGCATGGCGTCTACGGTTGCCGGCTCGCTGTCGTAGGGTCCGGTATGCATGCATTGAACGCAGAGACCCTCGTCAACTTTAAGCAGCTCGACGGCAGAAAAGTCCAGTTTCTTTTTGGCCGTGGCTTCCGCGACCGCCCAGTCAAAGTCATCCTGAGTGACGAAATCGGGCAGGCGGATGCACGAGATAAAGTTGAAATCGTCCTTGCGTACATAATCGATGTCGCCGCTCGGGGAGTCTTGCCACCAGAAGCCCTCGAGCGGCGGTACCACAAAGTCGAAATAGCCCTCGATACTCCTTGAGCCTTTCTTTGACATCTTGACGGTATAGGCGATGCCGTAAAGCAGCGGCAGGGCATTTTGATACTCGCCACCTTCGGTATTTGGGTCGCCCTTTCCGCGAACGGCAACGTAGCTCATAGGCGGGACAGTTATGATACTCGGCTTGCTTGCAGGTCTGTAGAGCTCCTTGCATTCCTTCTTAAAGTCGAACGCCATGTTGGCCGCCTTTCTGCGTATTGGCCTGCTTAGATAGCGGAATCATATCATAGAAACGAACAGCTGTTCGAATGATTTGGCTGACAGATTGAGATGCGTGCGTTGTGTTTGGCGGTCGGCCTGACCCCATCGATGATTTCTCTGCCTCCCCGGCGCCTCATCTATAGCTGCCGTTTCCCCATATAGAACCTGCCAAAATAAACCCGTCCCTTTTTAGTCGGTGCGAAATGGGTAATACTAAAGAGTTATCCGACCAGATGGGAACCGATCGATGGCTTATATCGAATTCAAAGACGTCATCAAGGCATACGGCGAGGCGACGCCCGCATTCACGCACTCGACGGCGCGAGCTTTACGGTCGAGCGCGGCGAGCTCGCCATCATTTTGGGTGCTTCGGGTGCCGGCAAGACCACGGCGCTCAACATTCTGGGCGGCATGGATACGGCGACTTCCGGCACCGTGACGGTGGACGGGCGCGATGTGAGCTCCGCTAACGAGGCGCAGCTCGTGGAATACCGCCGCGCCGACGTCGGCTTTGTCTTCCAGTTCTACAATCTGGTCCCCAACCTGACGGCGCTCGAAAATGTTGAGCTTGCGGCGCAAATCTGCCTGATTCGCTCGATGCCGAGCAAACGCTTTGCCAGGTTGGCTTGGGTGAGCGCCTCGCCAACTTCCCCGCGCAGCTTTCGGGCGGCGAGCAGCAGCGCGTGTCCATTGCCCGCGCACTGGCAAAGAACCCCAAGCTGCTTTTGTGCGACGAGCCCACGGGCGCACTTGACTATAAAACCGGCAAGCAGATCTTGCAGCTGCTGCAGGACACTTGCCGCAAGCAGGGCATTACGGTCATCATCATCACCCACAACTCCGCGCTGGCGCCCATGGCCGATCGCCTGATCCGCTTTAAGAACGGTCGCGTGGAGAGCGAGACGGTCCAGCAAAATCCCGTGCCTATCGAGACGATCGAGTGGTAGCGCCCATGGACCAAGACCGCCAAAACAGCCTACGCCGCGACGCGCAGAACACGGAGCGCGAGCAGGATTTTACGACCTACCGCACTGCCCAAAGCTCAAACGATATGGTGCCGACGGTTTTTCGCCGTGGCATCTACCGCACAATCCGAGGCAGTCTTAAGCGCTTTTTGTCAATCGTGGTCATCACCGCGCTTGGCGTGAGCGTGATGTGCGGCCTTAAGGCGGGTTGCGAGGACCTGTGTGATTCGGTTGATGCCTACTTCGACCAGCAAAATGTCTATGACATTAACGTGCAGTCGACCTATGGCCTGACTGACGATGATCTCGACGCCATACAAGAGGTCGATGGCGTCGAAACGGCCGAGGGCATCTACACCGAGACCGCCTACACCGCCGTGGGCACAACGCGCGAGCGCGTGGTCGTGCAGAGTCTCTCCAAGGAGAACATCGATCAGCCGGTGCTCGTGAACGGCGATTTGCCCGAGAGCGCCGATGAAGTCGCGGTGACTTCGAAGTTCCTGAAGGCATCGGGCAAGAAAATCGGCGATACGGTGAGTTTTGCCGCCAATGACGCGAGCTCGTCCAATCAAAGCGCCAAGGACCAGTTTGCCGCGGGCGATTACACCATTACGGCTGAGGTCCTCGACCCCACTGATGTAAGTTCTGACTCGACAGTCAACGCCTTTCGCGCTGCTTCGGCGGCGGACTATAAGTTCTATGTGAGCGAGGACGCCGCGACATCTTCTTCCTACTCCGCGGTCCACGTGATCGTCGAGGGAGCCAAGAGCCTCAACTCCTATTCGGATTCCTACGCGGCAAAGATCAATGAGGTCAAGGGCAATATCGAGAAGATCCGCGAGGAGCGTGAGAAGGCGCGCGCCCAGGAGCTGACGGTCGACACGCCGGCGAGCTTGGACGCGGCTGAGCGTCAGGCGAATATGCTCTTTGGGATTGAGCAGGACAACATCAATCGCATAGCCGAGGGCAGCGACGAGCGTGCGCAGGCGCAAGCCGACCTGGATCAGCGTCGCGCCGCCGCCGATCAACAGTTTGCCGATGCCCGCGCCGAGCTTTCCGATCTGGGCGAATGCACCTGGTACATCCAGGACCGCGGCAACATCGCAAGCTACTCGAGCGTGGAGAGCGACAGCTCGTCAATTGAGGCCATCGCCACGGTGTTCCCGTTCATCTTCTTTATCGTCGCCGTGCTCATCAGCCTTACCACCGCCACGCGTATGGTCGAGGAGGAGCGCACGCTCATCGGCCTGTATAAGGCACTCGGTTATTCGCGCGGACGCATCCTGTCCAAATACGTGGACTATGCGCTGTGGGCTTGTCTGATCGGCGGCGTGCTCGGCAACATCATCGGATTTGTGGGCCTGCCGCTGTTCCTGTTTACGGTGTTCGACGACATGTACTCACTGCCCCAGATGCTGCTTTCGTACGACATCGTGTCCTCGATCGTTTCGGTGGCGCTGTTTGCCGTGGGCGTGGTGGGCGCCACGATTATCGCCTGCCGCCACGAGATGGCCGAGACCCCGGCCTCGCTTATGCGTCCCAAGGCCCCGCGCGCTGGCTCGCGCATCTTGCTCGAGCGCATCGGCTTTATCTGGCGCCGCATGGGCTTTTTGAACAAGGTCGCTGCACGCAACCTATTCCGCTATAAAAAGCGCGCCTTTATGACCATCTTCGGCATCGCCGGCTGCACGGCGCTCGTGATCTGCGGTATGGGCATCCGCGATACGTCGGTGGCGCTTTCGCCCAAACAGTACGGGCATATCACGCGTTATGACTTGCTGGCGGTCGCAACCCCGATGACTTTACGCAGACGTGCGCGGCGTTGGATGAGCGCAGCGCGGCCAATGATTCCAACGTGACCGTGACTTCGACGCTGCCGATTATGACCGACAACGTCACCTTTACGTTTGGCGGCAAGAGCGAGACCGTGCAGCTGATCGTGGTGCCCGATGACCGCACGAACGACCTGGACGACTATGTGCGCCTCGAGGACGAGTCCAAAGAGCCGCTGTCTTTGCGTGACGGAGACGTGTATCTGAGTAAGAGTTCACAGCTGGTGCTGGGGATTCAGCCGGGCGATACGGCACACGTCCAGGATTCGTCGCTCAATGTTGCCAAGGTCAAAGTCAGTGACATTTCGCTTAACTATCTGGGCAACACGCTTTACATGACGCAGGGCACCTATGAGCGCGCGTTCGGTCGAAGCGCACGCCTCAACGGCGTCTTTGTGCTGCTTAAGGGCTCAACTTCTGACCAGATTGCGTTTAGCAAGAAGCTTAAGAGCGACGGTTGGCTCACCATCTCAAGCACGGCCGAACATTGGCAGAACTACGAGGCGAACTTTGCGATTATCAATTCCGTCGTGGTGCTCGTGACCTTTATGGCGGCGTGCCTATCGTTTGTGGTGGTGTTTACGCTGTCCAACACGAATATCTCCGAGCGCGAACGCGAGCTGGCGACCATCAAGGTGCTGGCTTCCGCCGTGGCGAGGTGCACCATTACGTCAACAAGGAGACGTTGATCCTCACGGCGATCGGCGCTGCGCTGGGCGTGCCGCTGGGTGGCTTGCTGGCCGAGAGCTTCACGTACATCCTGCAGATGCCGTCGCTGTACTTTGACGTTGAGGTCGAGCCGCTAAGCTACGTGCTCGCCGTGCTGCTTTCCTTTGGCTTTACGATCATCGTCAACCTCGCCACCAACCGAACTCTCAATAAGATCGACATGGTCGGCGCCCTCAAGAGCGCCGAGTAACCTGCCTGGGATTCAAGCTGTAGCGAGCTGTAATGTACCACAACCGCATTTTTGCATAAACCGCCCCGCCGATTGCATATTTCGGCGGGGCGGTTGCTTTTTGCCCGCGGGTACCCCAGGGGGCGGCGTGCAAATTCCGGAGAATTCAGCATCCCGGAGTCCGCGAGTGTGGGAGCGGGCGCACAAAAGCGCATTGAAAGCCTGACTTTGAGCTCCGGCGCCTCGAGGACCGCTCATTTTTTTGCAGAATGCGGCCCGCGGCGCCTGTCTCTCGCCCAAAATCCAGTATGCAGGCACCCTCGGCTGCTGAATACTCCCAAAAATGCACGCCGCATCCTACCCCAGGCACTTGCAGCAAGAAGACGAATAGCCTCGGCCTCCCCGGTTACCGCAGGAGGCCCCAGGCTACCTCCAAATCTTTCCGCACGGCGGGATCCTGACATGTCCGAGGACGATTTGGGAGGTAAGCCCTGGGGTCTCCGATGAGAGCAGTTTCGGTCGAGGCTATTCGTCGCCGAAGCTGATGCCAACGCCTTGGCCTCGCGTACCAGTCGCTCTGGGGATCGACATACTTGAGCTTGCCGGCGACATCCTCGAGCGGCATGTGGCACATCTTGCCGTCGCGCAGGGCAATCATGTAGCCAAACTCGCCGCGCAGGCATCCCAGTGCTGCCTCGACGCCGCACTGGGTCGCAAAGATGCGGTCCTGAGCGTCGGGCTGACCGCCGCGCTGCGTGTGGCCGGGGATGGCGACGCGGGTCTCGCGACCGGTCTTGGCCTCGATCTCCTTGGCGATGTCGTACACGATCGAAGGGCTCGTACGCTCGGCGAGTTTCTTCTTGTACTCCTTCTTGGACAGCGCCGCGTCCTCCTTGGAGATAGCGCCCTCGGCGACGGCCACGATGGTAAAGCGGCTGCCGGTTTCCATGCGATGTTCAATGGTCTTGATGACGTTATCCATGTCGTAGGGAATCTCGGGAATCAAGATGACATCCGCGCCGCCCGCGACGCCGGCGTACAGCGGGATCCAGCCAACCTTGTGGCCCATGATCTCGATGACAAACACGCGGCCGTGACTCGAGGCAGTGGTGTGGATGTCGTCGATGCACTTGGTGGCGACGTCGATGGCGCTCGTAAAGCCAAACGTCAGCTCGGTGCCCCAGGTGTCGTTATCGATGGTCTTGGGCAGGGCGATAACGTTGAGGCCCTCTTCGCGCAGGCGGTTGGCGGTCTTGGTGGAGCCGTTACCGCCCAGCATAAACAGGCAGTCGAGCTGCAGCTTATGATAGGTGTGGACCATCGCCGGCACCTTCTCGACACCATCGGCCTCGGGGGTATCTAGACGCTTGAACGGTGTGCGGCTCGTGCCCAGGATGGTGCCGCCGCGGGTGAGGATACCGCTAAAATCGGCGGGCGTCATGACGCGGAACCTGCTGTAGATAAGGCCCTGGTAGCCGTCCTCAAAACCATAGATCTCGATAGGTTCTTCGCTATTGGTCATAAGCGTTTTGACGATGCCGCGCATGGTGGCGTTGAGCGCCTGGCAGTCGCCGCCACTGGTAAGAAGACCGATCCTGAGCATGATGAATCCTTCCGGGCAAGTTATAACATGCGCATAAGTTTACCCCCGCACACTGTTGATACGGGGGTAAAACGTGTTAGCTCAAGCGTATGGAAATGTAAGCAACGTCAGGGAACATAAGGTCGACGGGCCTGGCTCCTTACAGTGCGAAGGCATCGACGTTGCCCCAATGGCGGCGCAGCGTAATAGCGGCGGCGGGTTCGGTATTGTCAAAGACGACCGACCATTGCGTATTGCTGGTGATGTCTTCCGGATTGGGCTCTTGGGCTGCGGCGCGAAGGGCCTTCCAAGCGACTGCCTCGTCCTGGGCACCGGCGTGGGCGTCAAGGACATCGGCGATTGCGACGGCGCGCTCTTTACCATGGCCCAGCTCGTCATTCTTTTGGTTGGGCAGCACTTCGTCGCCATAGCAGGCGTAGAAGTTCGTAACCTGGCGTACAGGAGTCGCTTTGAAAGCACGGTCCGGATCGCGCGGATCCCACTCTACTACGCGCGCGTCACCGGCGGCGTCGTTGATAAAGAAGTGGTAATCGCGTCCTGCCATGGCGTGCATGTCGTAGGCGGAAAGCAGGTCGACAGCTTCTTGCGTGGTGGCGGCACGGTCGAGCACCAGACGGATGGCGAGCGAGGTATTGATGACGGGGCGTTGCGTGTCCTGGTCACAGGGCTTGGAATCCAGAGTGAGTACGGCAATGGACACGCCGCATTCGTTAACACCGTCGAGCTGGGCAAACGGGCCCATGAGTGCGGAGGCGCGTCCGCCGACGGAGTCAAGCGGAGTGTTATCGCCCAGGTTGTTAAGGGCAGCAAACCCGATGGAGGTATAGCCGTCGCGTGGGTGATTGCGCACCAGCAGCGTCGAGGTGTCGTCCTTAAAGTCGTAATTGCGACCGGTGCGCACGCGCCTTCGGCATCTACGGCGACAAAAGCGCTGCAGGCAAACTGGGGCGCCTGGACATGTACCGGCACACCGGGCAGCACCTGCGCCACCACGGCATCGATGTAGGCCTGGTCGTCGCGCACGCCAGCGGCGATGATGCGATCAAGATCGTAGTCGTAGGCGATGTCGATTGCGTACAGGTCATAGCTATCCGCGTAGCTGGTCAAGCGTTTGAGCGACGCGGCGGACTTGATTTGCTTGTGATAAACGATACCGGTGGCAGCGGCAAGGCCGACGGCGACTCCCGCGACACCGCAGGCGATGGCAATGTTACGTGGCTTCATGACGGCTCCTCTCGTCCTGTTAGCGTAATTGTCGCAAAAAGTGCACGGGCATGATGGCTCAACTTGGCGAGCGGCGCGGGATTAAACACGGAATGAAGAGTGCGGCGCTGGCGCGGCGGGGTATGCTGGAAGGGACCATCAACCCAGCGAAAGGGGAGAGCATGACGGATCAGGAAACGCCCGAGCGCGCGCATGTGACGGCCGATGATATCGAGGCCGCCAACGACCTTATCGACTTTATCGAGGCATGCCCCAGCATGTTCCATACGGCGGCGACCATTATGGCCGAGCTCGACGAGGCGGGCTTTACCTACCTGCCCGAGAATGCGGCGTGGGACATCGAGCCGGGCGGGCGTTATTACACGCAGCGCAACACCTCGAGCGTTGTTGCCTTTAAGGTGGGCGAGGACCTGGCCGCGACGTGGGGCGAGGACGGCGTTGCCGGCGACTACCATTTTCAGCTGACGGCGTCGCACAGCGACTCGCCGACGTTTAAGGTCAAGGCCGTGCCTGAGCTTGACGGCGCGGGCGAGACGCTGCGCCTGAACACCGAGCCTACGGCGGCATGATCGACTACACCTGGTTCGATCGCCCGCTGGCGCTGGCTGGACGCGTGTTGGTACGCGAAGGCGACCGTATTGAGAGCCGCCTGCTTTCCACCGAGCGCGAGGTCGCTATTATCCCGAGCCTTGCCATCCATATGAATCGTGGCGTTAACGAGAGCTTTGCTCCCAACCGAGCCGTTGACCTGTGCCCGCTCATCAGCGCTGGCGACCTTAAGCAGGGCGACTTTGACGCCTGATCGCCGACGAGCTGGATGTTGAGCCCGAGCAAATTCTGGGCCGCGATCTGTTCCTGGTCAATCGTCAGGATGCGCGCATTTGGGGCTGGGCCGATGAGTTTATCTCGACGCCCAAGCTCGACGACCTTGCCTGCGCCTACACCTCGCTGCAGGCATTTTTGGGTGCCGAGAACGCGCATGACGTCTCGGTCTTCTGCTGCTTTGATAACGAGGAGGTTGGCTCCGAGACCAAGCAGGGCGCCATGTCGACGTTCTTGGCCGACGCGCTGCGCCGCATCAACGGATCGCTGGGCTTTGACGACGAGTCGTACCATCGCGCACTTGCCGCCTCGATGCTTGTGAGCTGCGACAACGCGCATGCCGTGCACCCCAACCACGCCGAGAAGTGCGACGCCCGCAATCAGGTTGTGCTCAACGGCGGTATCGTTATCAAGGAAGCCGCCAACCAGCATTACTGCACCGATGCCTTTAGCCGCGCAGTGTTCCAGCTATTTGCGATGACGCCGACGTGCCCACGCAGGCCTTCGCCAACAAGAGCGATATGGCGGGTGGCTCCACGCTCGGCAACCTGTCGAACATGCAGGCGAGCATGCATGCCGTGGACGTGGGCCTGCCGCAGCTGGCCATGCACTCAAGCTACGAGACCGGCGGCGTACGCGACGTGATGTACGCCATTCGCGCCCTCACGGCTTTCTACGAGCGAAACCTAACCATCAACGGCGCCGAAAGCGTGGAGCTCTAAAACCTGCTAAAAGGGACAGGTTTATTATGCAGGTTTTATCTGGGCAAATGCCGCAAAGCCAACAGCTGGACAGAATTGTTATGACACCGCAGGTTGAGCAAGCGTCAGCGAGCGATGTCCAGAGCGAACAAGTTGGCATGAAAAAGGCAAGGCATAGACCTTCTGGTCATGCCTTGCCTTTTGAATGACAAATTGTCGCTCTGGGCGGCGCGTAGCGTCGACCGGTCCGCGTTCGTTAGAACGGCGGAACCCTAATGTTCGATCCAGCAGCGCAGGGTCTCGCCGGCCTGCAAGTGACGCAGGTTCTCCGCTGCGATGTCGACGACGTTGCTGAGCGTGGCGGCTAGGTGGAACCAGCCGGAGACGTGTGGCGTGATGAGCATGTTGGGCGCATCCCACAACGGGCTTGTCGCGGGCAGCGGCTCGGGGTCAGTGACGTCGACCGCGGCGCCGGCGAGATGACCCGACTCCAGGGCGGCAACCAAGTCGTCGGCGACCACAAGGTCGCCGCGGCCGCCGTTGGCAAAGAAGGCGCCCGGTTTCATCGCGGCGAAGAACTCGGCGTTCGCCAGGCCGCGGGTCTGGGTGTGCTGGGCATAAAGGATGCGACGACGTCGGCCTCAGCCAGGCGCTCGGGCAGGGCGTCCATGCCGTCCATGTCCTCAAACACAATGGGGTAGACGAGCGGATGGCGCTTGATGCCGCGGACGTGCGCGCCCATGCCGCGGCAGAGCGTGGCGAAGTGGCCGCCGATATCGCCCGCGCCCAGCACCAGCACATTGGCGTTTTTGAGCGAGGTGACCGGCCCCAAATCCTCCCAGCGATGCTCGCGCTGCAAGTCGTGATAGCCGGGCAGGCGCTTCATCATAGACAGCACCATGGCAAACATGTGCTCGCTTGCGGCCTGGCCGTAGGCGCCCACCGAGCAAGACAGTTTGGCGTCGGCCGGCACGGTGCCGGCGGCAAGGTAGTCGTCATAGCCCGCGGTCTGCAGTTGCAACAGCTGGAGATGCTCGCATGCCGTGAGCATGTCAGGTCGATGTTGCCCAGGATCACGTCGGCATCGGCGACCTGTTCGCGCTTGATGGCGTCGGCACTCGTGTAGATAAAGTCCTCGCCCGGAGCGCTCGACTCGAGGATCGCGCGATGGCGGTCGTTGACGGGCAACAAAACCAGGATGTTCACAAGCAGTCCTCTCCGCTTGACCTGCCAAAAAGGGACAGGTTTATTTTGGCAGGTTTTATCAGGCAAAACGCTATAAAAACGCCGGGCTTCGCGACGGCTAACATATCCATCGCGAAGCCCGGCGCATCTACAGCTACCAGCTCAGCAGCTCGTAACCGCCCTCGGTCACCACGAGCTGTACCTCGCACTGGGCCGAATCGCTGCCGTCCTTGGTGCGCACGCACCAACCGTCGCCCTTGCTGATCTTGATGTCGGGCGCTCCGGCGTTGACCATGGGCTCAATGGTAAAGACCATGCCCGGGGCCATGATGGTGTCCACATCGGGCGCCTCGGTGGTAAAGCCCACAAACGGGTCCTCGTGGAACTCTTTGCCAATGCCGTGTCCGCCGTACTCGCGCACTACGCTAAAGCCGGCGTCTCGACCGTCTTTTGCACGGCCTCGGCCATAACGGAGAGCGGCAGCCATGGCTTGACGGCTGCCAGACCCGCCTCCACGCTGGCGCGGGTGACGTCGACCAGGCGCTGGCGCTCGGCAGAGACCTCGCCGATGCAGAACATGCGGCTCGAGTCGCTAAAGTAGCCGTCCAGGATCGTGGAGCAGTCCACGTTGATGATGTCGCCCTCGTGCAGCACATCCGCATCGCAGGGGATACCGTGGCAGACGACGTCGTTGATCGAGGTGCACACGCTCTTGGGATAGCCCTCGTAGTTGAGGTCGGCCGGCGTGCCACCGTGCTCGACGGTGTAGTCGTAGATCATCTGGTCGATCTGGTTGGTAGTCATGCCTGCGGCGATATGCTCGCCCACATAATCGAGCACGCCCACGTTGATGGCGGCCGAGCGCTTGATGCCCTCGATATCGGCGGGCGTCTTGTAGAGCGTGCGGGGCAGGACCTCCCAGCCCTCTTCCCACAGGCGCTCGAGGCGCTCATCAAAGGCGTTATGGCATTTCTTGTATTTCTTGCCGCTGCCGCACCAGCAAGCGTCGTTGCGGCCGGGCACGGGTCCTTTGTCATACATGGCTAACTTCCTTTCATCCGCAGCTAGTATAGCCCACCCACGCGTCCATTAAAGTTGCGGTGATATAGTTCCGATTTAAGCGGTTTAACAGCATAAACAGGAACTATATCACCGCAACTGATGGAGCGGGATGGCGGGCACTGGCTGCTGCGTGGTTTTGCTAGTAGCTCACCTGGCAGGGAATGCCGAGGGCACGCACGCGCGCGGCAATGGCGTCGAGGGCCTCGGGTGCTGCTTTGGCAAGGCCGGCGATCGGTGTCTCGCGCGCCACCGTGTAGATGGTCGCTTCTTGTGGGCGAATGCGCTCAAGCGCCGCGAGCCAGGGGGCAACGTACTCCTCGCCGGTGTTGTCGATGGGCTTGCCCAGATACTCACCGGTCAAGAAGATCGTCTGGATAATAACGTGACCGTCAAAGCTTGCGAACGTCTCAATCTGGTGCTCGACGTCGTAGGGGCCAACAGGCTGGTCGAGCAGCTGGATAAATGCCGGATCGACCGTATCGAGCTTAAGAATGTTGTCGTCGACCATCATGAGCGCATCGTGCACCTCGGGGCGGTCGGCGCGCGTGCCGTTGGAGAGCACGGCGATCTTGGAGTTTGGGGCAAGCTCGTCGCGCAGCGCGACGGCGCCGGCGATGGCCTGCGGAAACTCCGGTGCGGCGGTGGGCTCGCCGTTGCCTGCGAAGGTGATCACATCGGGGAGCTCGCCCTCGGCTGTCATCTCGCGCAGCTTTGCCTCGAGCGCGTCGAGTACCACGGCAGCTGTGTTGTGCGGCTCATGGCAGGGGCGCTCGGCATTGAGGCCGTTTTCGCAGTAAATGCAGTCGAACGTGCAGATTTTGCCGCTGGCCGGCATCATGTTGACGCCGAGCGAGAGGCCAAGGCGACGGCTGCGAACGGGCCCAAAGATGGGGCTGGCATTCAAAAACGTAGACATAGGCATATGCTCCTCAAGACAATTGTGCCTAAGCATAGCATCGGCTCCAAAGCAGGGTGCGGGCTCTTGCTTTACAAGTTTCGTTTTTTCACGTCGCTCATTATGCCGTGTCATGAAAAGCCTCGGGTCGGGTAAAGTTAATCTGTTAACAAGGTGTAAGGCAATGCGGGTCCATCCAACCGCACTGACGTGCAACTGGATGAGCATTGATGATGGGGGCACAACATGGATTTTACGGTCGAGAATGCGGGCACCACGATTGCCTGTCGCGAATATGCCGGCCCGGATGTGTCGCCTGATACTCCTGCCTTGGTGTGCGTGCACGGCGCTTGTGTCGACGGCACATTTTTTGACGGTATCGCTTGTGAGCTCAGTCGCAACTACCGCGTAATTGCCTACGACCGCCGCGGCTGCGGTGACAGCAGCGATGCGGCAGACGACAGCTATGATCTTGCCGCTCAGGCCGCCGACCTGCAAGCCGTGATCGAACACGTTGGCGCTCCGGCAAATGTGCTTGCGCATAGCGCCGGTACGTTGGTGGCGCTGGAGCTTCTTCGTACTGAACCCCATCTCGCCGCCCGTGCGATTCTGCATGAGCCGGCTGTGTCGGCCGAAGGCGTCGGCATGGGCGCAGCTCCGGTTTTGCTCGATATGATTGCGGCTGGAAAGGTTTCAAGGGCGCTCCGGCTTTTCTTGGGAGCCTCGGCGACTTGGACCCCGAAGCTCCCGGGACGACCGAAGCGGAAGCCAAACATGCCCTGCGCAATGGTCGTTGCTTTATGGCTAATGAATACGGAACAAATATGACATATGCTCCCGACTGGGAGCGCGTCCGCGCGTCAAAGGCGGTGTCGGCCGTGTTTTTGGGCGAGCTTTCGGTCGATACACCCCGCGAGGCTGGCACGCGAGCGGCTGCCGAATATCTCGATTGCCCCCTTGTGACGATCCCGGGCGCGCATAACGGTCTGCGCGATCGCCCCGTTACGGCGGCAAACGCCGTTCGCGATGTCTTGGAGCGTTAGCACGCTCGATGACCTGCGGGGAGAGGGGCTGTTAGCGTTTCGTCATTGTTAACGAATGCGCCCATAACCGCGCGCCCGCGGCTCCATTACCGCCGTTTGCCAGGTCATAAAAATGTAACGATAATCGCGCGTTTGCCTTCAGCTGTTAGATGCTACCCTTGTACCAATTGATATGCACCGTTGCCGTGCGTAACGATAGGAAGGGCCCCATATGCTCAATAATCACGAGGTCAATCTAACCGACGAGGAGGCTGCCGCCGAGGTCGCCCGCGTCGCGAAGACTACCCCGTGGTGCGTTTGTTGTCGGCCGATCAGATTAAGAGCGAGCCTAACTGCTTGCTCGCCGGCGATCGCTGCCCTTGTCTGCGTCAGTCGAGTCTTGAGGCTTGGCAGGTTCCGATGATGTATCGGAGCAGCTGCTCAATGATGGTACCGAGTACCGCGCTCGCCTGCGCCCTCTGAAGGTCGAGGGCGAGCCTCACGTCCTGCTGATGGTGCGTCCGATCGATGAGCAAGAGGCCGCAGAAGAGGACCTTGTCTACACCGACGTGCTGACGAGTGTGCGCAATCGCCGATATTACGAGGAAAAGCTCCGTAGCGCCCGCATGAAGGCTGGCGTTGCGGTGATCGACCTTGATGATTTTAGGGTCTTCAACGATACGTGTGGTCGTCATGCCGGCGACCTTGCGCTCGGTGCTGTGGCGACGGCCATACGCAGCGGAATTCGTTCGACTGACGAGCTCGTACGCTATGGCTGCGACAAGTTTGTGGCCGTCATGCCCAATATTCCCTCCGATGACTTCGCCCGTCGCCTGCGTCAGGTATCCGATGCCGTTCGATCCGCGATTATTCCGGGCCATGAGCACGTGAGTTTGACGGCATGTGTTGGTGGCGTTCGCATTCATGGCGAGACGGTTGATGAGGCGTTGGCCGCGCTGTCCAGTTACTGAGCCGTGCTAAGCAAAAGCCGGTACGGTCGTGACCGATGGCGATTTCATCGAGGCCTTCCAAAACGACAAGCCTTTGGTGCTTATCATTGATGACTCCGAGATGAACCGAGCCATTCTTAACGAGATGCTCAAGGACGAGTATTGCATCCTCGAGGCTGATAACGGTCGTACGGCGCTCGATATGGTCGACCGCTATGGCGATGAGTTGTCGCTCGTGCTACTGGACATTGTCATGCCGGACGTGAGCGGCTTTGAGGTGCTGGCCGATCTGTCGCGCCGATCGGTTGTTGACAAACTACCTGTCATCATGATCTCGAGCGAAGATTCCGACGATGTGGTTCTGCGCGCGTACGAGCTGGGCGCCTCGGACTATATCAGCCGCCCGTTTGACTCCCGTGTCGTGCGCCGCCGTGTAAGCAACACCATCCGCCTATACGCCAAGCAGCGCCGCCTGACGAGCCTGCTGTCCCAGCAGTACAACGAGCGCGTCAAGAACAGTCGCATGCTCATCGACATCATGGCCGGCGTCATGGAGCTTCGCAACGGCGAGAGCGGCAGGCACGTTACGAATATCGAAAAGCTGACCGAGCTGCTGCTTGACTGTCTGGTCCAGCGTAGCGACACGATCTCCCTCGACAATGAGGAGCGCTCCACGATTGCCCTGGCTTCGGCGCTGCACGATATCGGCAAGATGTCGATTGACGATGCGATTCTCAACAAACCCGGACGCCTTACGTCCGAGGAGTTCGAGATTATGAAGACGCATACCACGATCGGCGCCGACATGTTGCTTGAGCTGGGTTGCCATCACGTCGGCAATGCGCTTATGGAATATGCGTACCAAATTGCGCGTTGGCACCACGAGCGCTGGGACGGCAAGGGCTATCCCGATGGCCTTAAGGGCGACGATATTCCCATTGCCGCGCAGGTGGTCTCGGTGGCCGACGTGTACGATGCTCTGACGAGCGTGCGTGTGTACAAGGACGCTATTCCGCACAAGGAGGCGATCCAGATGATCCTGGACGGTAAGTGCGGCACCTTTAACCCGCTGTTGCTCGACTGTCTGCTCGAGGTGCAAGACCGTATTGCCGAGACGTTGGCACGCCCCGCCGACGTTGTCGCGTTTCCCACGATTTAGTTTGACCTAAGGAGTTTTAATCCATGATTTCCATGCGTGAGGCGTATGAGAAGATCGGCGCTAATTATGATGACGCGTGCGCTCGGCTGATGGGCGAGGAAATGCTTGCCCGCTTTGCCCTCAAGTTTTTGGATGACGAGAGCATGGACAAGCTGGAGGCCGCCATGGCGGCAGGAGACGCCGAAGGTGCGTTTATGGCAGCGCACACACTCAAGGGCGTGAGCCAGAACCTGGGATTCGATAATCTGTACGAGCCGGCGGTCGTGGTGACCGAAGCACTGCGCGGCGCCGATGCCGTTGACGGCGCTCGCGAGGGAATGCATGCGTTGCAGCAGCAATATGCGGCAACGATGTCGGCTCTGCGCGAGGCGGCTGAATAAGAGCTTGCGAGCCTTGGGCTGCTTGCCGGCCACATATAGGTGAAAGGGCGCCCCGCCGGACCATGTGGCCGGCGGGCGCCTTATTTGTTTTGTGGTTCGCGTGCTAGCGGGCCTGCTTGACCTTGGCTGCCGCCTCGACAAACGACTTCCAGAGGTTAAAGTCGGTTTCGAGCGTCTGCCAGGTGTACTCGGGATGCCATTGCACGCCCAGGCAGAAGGGTTGGCCTTCGACTTCGATGCACTCGGGCACGCCATCGGTTGCTTGGCGACCAAGCGCGTGCTTTTACCCAGACGATCGATGCAGCAGTGGTGTGCGGAGTTGGTCTGGATAAGCCTGTGCCCGCCAAGCGCGCGCTCCAGCAACGAGCCCGGCACGACCTCGACGGGATGCACGGGGTCGTTGAGCACGTGGGTATGGCGCCACTGCGTGCGGCCCTCGCGCGCGCCCAGGCTTGGCACGTCCATGCACAGGGTGCCGCCGGTGGCGACATTGAGCAACTGCGTGCCGCGGCAGGTGGTAAAGAGCGGCTTTTTGGCGCGGAGCACCTCGCCGACCAGCTTAAACTCAAAGCTATCGCGGATCTCGCAGCAGAGGGTGGGGTCGTAGGGTCGATCATCGCCCAACGTTTGGGATTGACATCGGGGCCGCCGGGAATGGCGATGCCGTCGGCGATATCGACGTAATGACGGATGACCTCAATGTCCTCGGTGATGGACATCTGCAGCGGCAGGCCGCCGGCGGCAAGGATGGCATCGACAAAGACGCTTGCGATTTCCTCGTTGGGGGAGAGGGTCTCGCTCAAAAACGGCTTTGCCTCTTCCCAGCGCGGCGCGACGAGGATGAGTGGGCGGTCGGCGGGGGCGACGTCGACGTGCGGGGTGTATGACGATGAAGTGCGAGTTCCGATCATAGGTGTAACTTTCGAGTTTGGTTGGGCATGGCGGGCGGGTGGGCGGTCTGGTTAGTGACCCTTGATGGAGTTGAGGAAGTCCTGGGCGCGCTTGGTTTGGGGGCGGTCGAAGAACTCGTCAGGCGTGCCGGTTTCCACGATCTGGCCGTCGGCCATAAACACGACGCGGTCGGCCACGCGGCGGGCGAAGTTCATCTCGTGCGTGATGACGATCATCGTCATGCCCTGCTGGGCCAGACGGACCATGACCTCGAGCACTTCGTTGATCATCTCGGGGTCAAGGGCGCTCGTGGGCTCGTCAAAAAGCATGGCCTTGGGTTGCATGGCAAGCGAGCGGGCAATGGCCACGCGCTGCTGCTGGCCGCCCGAGAGCTGTGCGGGTACCTTATCGGCCTGTTCGGCCACGCCCACGCGGCTCAGCAGGTCCATGGCGCGCTCGCGGGCCTCGTCCTTGGAGACACCCAGCACATCGACCGGTCCCAGCATGACGTTCTGCAGTACGGTCATATGTGCGAACAGGTTGAACTGCTGAAACACCATGCCCAGCTCGGCGCGCATGCGGGCAAGATCCTTGCCTTCTTGCGGCAGGGGCTCGCCCTCGATGAGGATCTCGCCCGAGTCGATGGTTTCCAGGCGGTTGATGGTGCGGCACATGGTCGACTTGCCCGAGCCCGAGGGTCCAATCACAACGACGACCTCACCGCGGTCGACCGAGAGATTGATGTCGTTGAGGACATGTAGATTGCCGTAGTGTTTATCGACATGCTTGAGCTCGATCAGCGGCTGATTGCCGGTGGAAGAGGTGCTCTGTGCCATGGTGCTCGGCTCCTTATGACTCGAAATGGTAAAGCGTTAGCGGATGATGGTCGCGCCGGTCTTGTGCGAAACGTAGATGGCGGCCTTGTTGATCGCGACGTTGATGAGGATGTAGATGACCGCGATAACCAGGTAGACCGACACGAGGGCGTCGTAGTTGGTAATGAGCACGCGGGCGTTTTGCATGAGGTCGGGGTAGCTCACCACGTAGGCGACGGTGGTGTCCTTGACCACGACTACGAGCTGAGAAATCAACGATGGAATAATAAAGCGAATCGCCTGTGGCAGCACGATTTTAAAGGTGATTTTGGCCTTGGAGAGACCGAGCGCCTGGGCTGCCTCGACCTGACCGCGCGGCACGGCATTGACGCCGGCGCGGAAAATCTCGGCCAGTACGCCGGCTGCGGCGAGCGCGACGGGAAGCGTGAGCATCCAAAACGACGGCAGCGCGATCTTGTACTGGGGCAGCACCAAAAAGAAGAAGTAGATGAACAGCAGGCTCGGCACACCGCGGAAGAAATCGGTGAGCACGCGGCAGACCAGCTGTAGCGGCTTGATGCCGCTGGTGCGGCCGAGCATAAGGCTAAGCCCAGTACCAGCGCAATGACACCGGCAGTGAGTGCGACTTTAACAGTGCCCTCAAAGCCGGCAAGCAGGAACTTCCAGGTGGTGAGGTGCGTAAAGAAATACCAATAGTGGACCGAAAGCTGGCCGGTCACATAAAAGCGCTGCAGCACGAGGACGGCGAGCGCGGCGACGGCAACAAGCGAGATGGCGGTGCCGATGCGAATCTTGGCGCGCATCTTGGGGCCGGGAGCCTCGTAGAGCGCATCGCGCATGGTGAGCGCGGAGGTGGAGTGCTTGCTCATCGGAGGATCCTCACCTTCTTATCGATGTAGTTGCCAATGTGGCTCACCACAAAGGCCGTGCCAGGTAGCCGAGCGCGAGATAAAGAACGCGGCGACGCCGCCGAGCGAGCGCGTGTTGATATAGCTCACCACGCCGGTGACTCCTGCGGTTGCAACGGCACCTGACTGCCGAGCGCGGTGGTGAGCATGACGGCGATAAAAAGGTTGGTCATGGGCAGCACGCTCGAGCGCAGCGCCTGCGGAATTACGATCTTGGCGAGGATGCGGCTGAAGCTCATGCCCAGCGAGCGGGCGGCTTCGACCTGACCGACGCCAACGGTGTTGATGCCGCTCATAAAGTTCTCGGAGCCAAAGGCCGAGCCCAAAAGGACCGCGGCGACGATAACGCAGGTGCGGTAGGGCAGGACGACCTTGAGCGGCGGCAGCGCATAGACGACGATGATGAGCAGCGCGATGCCGGGGATGTTACGGAAGACCTGGACATACAGGTCGCCAAAGACGCGCAGCGGCTTGAGCGGCGACACGCGCGCCACAGTGACGGCAACGGCCAGCACCATGGCGATGGCAAACGACTCAAGCGTCATGCCCCAGGTTGCTAGCAGGGCGTCGATATAGTTCTGGCCATAGAGCGACCAGAGCTCGGAGAGACTCATGCGGACCTCCCGCCGATAAGGAAAGGGGCTCCCGTGTGTACGGAAGCCCCGACAACTCAGTGAGGAAACAGTTTACCGCAATAAAGCGCATCATGCGTTTCCGTATGGTTTCGTTGCGGTCGTTACCAGGCTCGCTGCCTAGGCGCCGATCTCGGGCAGCTCGGGAACATTGGTGTCGCCCGTACGGTCGCCGATGCAGATCTGCCACAGCTCGGTCCAGGTGCCATCATCCTCGATCTTCTTAAGGAAGTCGTTGACAAAGGCGACGCCGTCGGAATCGAGCGGCAGGCCGATGCCATAGGGCTCCTTGCTGCCGAAGGGCTTGCCGGCGATCTTGTACTTACCGGGCTCGCGAACCAGGGCGCTCTGCTGCATGTTGTTATCGATGACGTAGGCGTCAACGCGACCCTGCTGGAGTGCCTGGCGGGCCTCCTCGTCGGTCTTGAACTCCTGCTGGCTGGCCTTGGGGGCGAACTCCTCCAGGATGGCGGGGCCGTTGGAGCCGGACTGGACGGCGACGTTCTTGTCGGCCAGGTCGTCGACGCTCTTGATGTCGTCGTTATCGGCGAGCACCAGGATAGCCTGCTGGGTGTAGTAGTAGGGACCGGCAAAGGAGACGAGCTTCTTGCGCTCATCGGTAATGGTGTAGGTGGCAAAGACAGCGTCGACCTGGCCGTTCTGCAGGACGGACTCACGCGTGTCCGAGGTTACCTGGGTGATCTCGACCTTGTTCTCGCCCAGGATGTAGTTGGACAGGAGCTGTGCGATACCGGCGTCGAAGCCGCGGGTCTGACCGTCTTTCTCGTTGAGGAGGGAGAAGAGCGTGGAGGTCTGAACGCCACCGATCTTAAAGACGCCGGCGTCCTTGACGGCCGTGGCCCAGGTGCTGGCGGCGATGGCGTCGTTATCGGCCTTGGGGCCGTTGTCGACGAGCTTGTCGAATGCCTTAGCGTCGAGCGTGGTGGAAGCCTCGGTATCATTGGAGCTCTTGGAAGAGCCGGCGGCGGAACCTTGTCGGCCTCGGCGCTGGTGTCGGAGCAGCCGGCAAGACCAAGGCCGGCGACGGTTGCGAAGGTAGCGGCGACAAAGCCGCGGCGGTCGAGAACGACCTGCTGGGAGAGGTTCTTGCTCATGGTAGAACACCTTTCTCAATAAAATCCCTAGCGGTTGAGTAGAGTTATACCCTATCGCGCTCAAATGGGTCAACACGAAATAACTCAGAAACATACTTACCTTATGGGTAATTCTACCTAACAAAAAGGGACAGGCACCTTCGTGGTGGTTCTTGCAGATGTGGCGGCATGCCTTGCTGCTTTGTCTCAATCTGTAACATCTGGAGCCGTTTTTGCCGAGTAACTGTTACAGATCGAGATTTTCTCTTCAGGGGAATTCGATTGTCTCAATCTGTAACATCTGGACGGACAAAAGGTCTCTAACTGTTACAGATTGAGACAAAGGTCTGGGACTAAGACGTCTTATCTAGATCTGTAACAGTTAGACGGGAATTCGGGCCCTAGATGTTACAGATTGAGATAATCGCGTCATGAAAACAAAAACCTCCGCAGGGGTGCTTTCCTTGCGGAGGTTTTCTTACTCGTTGAGTAGTCTCGCGGCTTCGGCGGCCATGTTCTCGACCGTCATGCCGTTCTGAGCGAGCAGCTCGTTGGGGTCGTAGCGGTCGGGGAAGCCCTTGGCGATGCCGAAGGTGCGCGTGCGCACAGGCGTGCAGGACAGATAGCACGCGACGCGCTCGCCCCAGCCACCGTCCAAGATGCCGTCCTCGAGGGTGACGACAACGCGATGCTCGGCGGCAAGGCTGTCGAGGAACTCACGGTCAAGCTCGGTTGCAAAGCGCGGGTTGACGAGTGTGGCCTCGATGCCGTACTCGGCGGCCAAGCGGTTTGCCACGCGCTCGCCCAGCTCAAAGAAATCGCCAAGCGCGAGCACGGCAACGTCGCGACCTTGGCGCACCACGTTGTAGCGCGCGATGCCGTAATCGGTGTCCTCGGCAGGTGCCAAATCGGGGCGGCTTACCAGCCAATACCAGGCACACGAATCGCCACGGGATGCTCGCGGTGGTCGAGCGACCAGCTCAGCATGGACAGGTATTCCTCCATGCAGGTCGGCGCTAGGTAGTGCATGTTGGGAAGAGCGTCCAGCATGGAAATATCAAAGAACGAAAGGTGCGTCTCGGACGTGGTGCCAAAGATCGACGCACCAAACACCAAAATGGTTGCCGGGGCGTCGTTGAGGCACAGGTCGTGCCACAGCTCGTCGTAGGCGCGCTGCAAAAACGTGCCGTACACACCAAAGACTGGCTTGGCGCCCGAGCGCGCAAGCGCGGTGGCAAAGGTCACGGCGTGCTCCTCGGCAATGCCACATCGACGAACTGTTTGCCGGCGGCAGCGCGAAGCTCGGGTGTAAAGCCCATGATGTAGGGTGTGGCGGCCGTGATGCCCACGACCTGCGGATCGCGCTCGATGGCGGCGCTGAGCGCCTCGCCCGTAATGTCGGCGTAGGTGCGCGGCGCGGGCTCGCTCGGATGGCCCGGGCAGAGCTTGCGGCCGGTCGCCATGTCAAAGGGGCCTACGTGATGCCAGCGCTCGGGGTCGTTTTGGGCCGGCTCAACCCTTGCCCTTGGCGGTGGAGACGTGCAGCACGATGGATGATCGATATTGCGCAGTTCCTGCAGCGCATCGACGAGGGCCAACACGTCGTTACCGGCGTCCAGATAGCGGTAGTCGAGCCCCATCGCGCGGAAAACGTTGCGCTCACAGGTGCCGTTGCTGGCGCGCAGCTCGGCCAGATTGCGATAGAGGCCGCCATGGTTCTCGGCAATGGACTGGTCGTTATCGTTGACGATGATGATCAGGTTGCTATCGAGTTCGGCGGCATTGTTAAAGCCCTCAAACGCCAAGCCGCCCGAAAGCGAGCCGTCGCCAATGATGGTGATGACGTTGTACGCATCGCCCGCCAGGTCGCGAGCGTGCGCTAGGCCGCAGCCCAGGCTCACCGAGGTCGAGGTGTGACCCATGGCGAACAGGTCATGCTCGGACTCGTCGGGATTGGCAAAGCCAGAGGCCTCGCCAAAGCGCTCCGGATCGATATAAGTGTACGCGCGCCCAGTCAGCGCCTTGTGGGCGTAGGTCTGGTGCGAAACGTCAAAGACAATCTTGTCGATAGGGGAGTTAAACACGCGATGGAGCGCGACCGTAAGCTCAACGACGCCAGGTTGGGGGCAACGTGCCCGCCGACGGCGGCGGAGCTTTCGAGGATGGCGTGGCGAATCTCGTCGCAGAGCTGTGGGAGCTCGGCACGATTAAGAGCCTTGACGTCCTCGGGCGTTGTCGTTTGCGTAAGCAGCATCGTTGTGGGTTACTCCATGCGAATCGTGCGCCGGCACTCCCTTGGCCGGCACAATTGCACAAGACAGTCTCGCACATTTTGGCGTTTGATATGTGACGGCGGCGCGGTAATTCGCCAACTGGTGGGGCAAAACGTTTTGTCCGATGCCATACTGATGTGTTCCATGATGTTTTTATCGATTGTGCGCAGGCCGTGGCTTGTCACCGTGAGTCGCTGGAAGGAGGCAGCATGTCCGATGCCGTTCTTGCCGAGAAAATCGCGCGCGAGGTCGACGATGCCGCCCGTCAGCTTGCCCAGGCGGGTCGCTTGGACCTGACGCGCGAGTTTATCCAGCATGGTGACGTGACGGTGTATACGCATGTGACATCGGTGGCGCGGGCAAGTCTGTCCTTTGCCGAGCGCCTGGGCCGCGTCGGTGTCTCGGTCGACCGCGCCTCGTTGCTGCGCGGAGCCCTGCTGCACGATTACTTTCTCTATGACTGGCATGATCCCGACCCAAGCCATCGGCTGCATGGCTTTCGCCACCCGTTTTTTGCCCTGCGCGTGCCGAGGAAGATTTTGAGCTGACGTCGCGCGAGCGGAATATCATCGTGCGGCATATGTTTCCACTGGTGCCGGTGCCGCCGACGTGTCGTGAGGCATGGATTGTATGCCTGGCAGATAAATGGTGCGCTCTGCGCGAGACGGTTGCCGGCCGTCTGCCGCGCAGGGACGAGGTGGACGATGGCGTGAGTAAAGCATCGAGCGAAAAGAGGAGAGGGTAGACGGTGGGGGCCGCGATCGACATGGCATTTGACGGCGCGACGCTTGCCGCCTGTTCGCTCTCGGCGCTGGTGCTCTCGTTTGCCTTCTACGGCTTTTGTGGCTGGGCGTGGGAGTCGACGGTCTGCGCCATGCTCAATCACGGACGCTTCGCCAACAGTGGCTTTTTACTGGGACCGTGTTGCCCTATCTATGGTGTGGGCGGCATAGCCTGCTGGCTTTTGTTGCGCGGGATTCCGGATGCCCCGAGCCAGTTTGTCGCCGCGGCGCTTGTATGCAGCGTGATTGAGTACAGCGTAGGCGTGCTGCTGGAAAAACAACAGGCGCTCGCTTTTGGGACTATTCGCACCTGCCGTTTAACCTGCACGGACGCATCTGTCTGTACTGGGCATGCGCGTTTGGCTTGGGTGCGCTGTGCATTTGCCGTTTAGTGGAGCCGGCATTGCTGGGGCTGCTTGGCCATCTGCCGGTTCTGATTGTGCGGCTGTCCGCCTTTATCGTCGCGGTCGCGATGATGGTCGACGCGGTGTGCTCTTTGGCCAGCTGGCGCCGCCTGTCCGATCAGCTGGAGCGTGTGCGCGCCGACCTTGCCGACCGCATCAATGAGTCTCTTGCCGATGCGTCCGACTCCATGCTCGAACGTATTCCCGATTCGGCAATCGACTCGGTGGCACAGACGCATATCCGCAGCCGCCGCCGTTAACGCGGTGGGCCTGGCGGAGCTGGGCGCGCGACGCTCGATGCCCTGCGCGAGAAGCTTCGATGCCGACGTTATCTCGGATGGTGCTCGCGGCC
>ENA-OQAA01000263-OQAA01000263.1-human-gut-metagenome-genome-assembly--contig:-NODE-263-length-36797-cov-2.742214_pt1 | contig 36797 bp, 38 predicted proteins | sample MGYA00242489_ERZ504515 | MGnify/ENA primary metagenome ERZ504515 (study PRJEB26092, sample SAMD00036237) | human gut metagenome | host: Homo sapiens | study: EMG produced TPA metagenomics assembly of... | reverse complement strand
TTGTTCTCTTTTTTTATCTGCATTTTTAGTCATCATAAAAAACACCGCCTTCTGATATTTATTATATCAGAAAGACGGTTCTAAAAGTAGAAAAGCCCAGCAATTGCTGGACTTTGTCTACAGTCTGACAGTTGTAACAACTGTATTATTCTCCAGTTTGCCGCGTTCCTTCATATACTTTCCATAAATGTAAAGGATCGCATCTCCGTCTACCAGATTGCCCTTTTCATCTACGCAGAGACATCTGTCGGCATCCCCGTCATAAGCAAATCCGACATCCAGTCCGTTCTCTACTACAAACTTCTGCAGGCCTTCGATATGTGTAGAACCGGCATTATTATTGATGTTCGTTCCATTCGGTTCTGCATTGATCACATAAGTCTTCGCTCCAAGCGCATCGAATACGGATTTGGCAAGATTCCATGAACTTCCGTTCGCACAATCCAGACCAACCTTCACGCCCTTGAAAGAATAGATTCCAAGAGAGATCAGATATCCTATGTAGTGGTTTCTTCCTGATACATAATCGACAGTACGTCCAATCTTCGATGTATGTGCAAATGGAATCTCTTCAAACTTCTGTCCAAATACTTCCAGTTCTCCGTCCAGATATGCTTCTATCAGAGAATGGTTTCTTCATCCATCTTCTCACCATTACCGTTGATAAGCTTGATTCCATTGTCATAGTATGGATTATGGCTGGCAGAAATCATGATTCCGCAGTCAAATTCATCGGTTCTTGCGACATATGCAACGGATGGTGTTGTAGTAACATGAAGCAGATATGCATCTGCTCCCGATGCGACCAGACCTCCTACTAATGTATATTCGAACATATAGCTGGAACGTCTAGTGTCCTTTCCGATTACAATACGTGCCGGTGTGTCATCGCCGTTTCGGCGTTTTAATTCACCGTAATACCATCCTAGAAAACGTCCAATCTTGTATGCGTGATCTGCTGTTAAGTTGTTGTTGGCTTCGCCCCGGAAGCCGTCTGTTCCGAAATATTTTCCCATAATAGTCCCTTCTTCTTTTATTCACATATTATAAAAATATTACTACCATTTTTTATATTCCATTACACTTTTTAAATAATCCTCAATTTCAGGATTAATTATCATTCCTTCATACAACGACTTTTTCGCTCTTGCAGTACACTGAGCCTCGCTATCTAAATCAAACATCTCTATACTATGCTGCCCTTTATCACTCTTTCCTCTTATAATAATCTGATCTATGCCGTAGCCAAACTCAAAATGGTCATTTGGATTATCAAAATATGGATGATAAATATTAAAATCATTTTTTCGATAATTTTTATTATTTTCATCAAAGTTGTTTATTGTATTTTTTGTGCCTTTTTTTAATGGACTATTACATAAATTACATGCCAAAACTAAATTGCATGTTGTAAACATATATTGCACATATTTAGGATCATTTTTTCCTCCTTTAGGAGCAATATGTTCTATCTCTGTTTTTCCTGTTTCGCCCAATTTTAATCCACAGTACGCACACTCATTTTCTTGGTATTGTAATAACTGCTTTTTTAATGTACTTTTAAATTCCTTCATTAAATTTGTATTAATAGAACTCCATTCCCCACCCTTATAAGGTGCTAAACTTCTAATATAGCATTTGACTTCTTTTCTAAATTTAGGTTTTATTTTAATCTGTTTTATCACTTTCAACAAACTCCTCTGCAGCATCTATTATCCTACATAAAGGATCTTTTTCATCATAAACATATTTTTTTAATTTTTCGCACAATTCTCTAGCATATTCCAATTGTTTATAGTCTTTTTGACTTATAATTTTTAAAAGTGTTCTCATATCCATTTCAAAGTAAAAATTTCTTGTTGTCCGCACACCAAAAACATTATATAAAATATTTTCTGCAGACCATGCATATGTACTGTAATCTAAAAGCTCTGACTTGCGTTCCTTTGTTATTGAATTATAATCTATACTAATCAATGAAGAAGATTGCGGATTCAAATCTGATACCAAATAGTGAGAATGTGTTGCAATAATAAAATGACAAGACGGAAAATCACTAAACACATTTTTCAATGTACTAATATAACGCATTTGCCAATTTGGATGCATACTTATTTCCGGTTCGTCTACTAATATCAATGCATTGTTCTTAATATTATTTGCTATGCTAACAAGCTCATAAATAAAATGTTTTTCTCCCGAACTTGCATCTTCAAATGGATACGCAATACCATTTTTATATAAAGTTAAACTTGTTGACTTTATATATCCTAAATTTCGCAAATTTCTAATTATTTTATAATCATTTATCAATTTTAATCTTTTGTTATCATTGTCCGCCGTTGTAACAATAAATTTATAAACCTGTTTATCGTTTTCAATGATATATTTCTTATTTTGACCTATTTCATCTAAAAAATTGATTATATTTTTTATATCCGACTTTTCTAATTTAATCAATTGCTCATATCTATAATCATTTTTATATTTTGTAATTCTATTCTTTATCATTTTTTCGGACTTACTATATGTAAAAAATCTTTTTGTCGTTGGAGTAATTGTAAACATTATCTTTGAATCAATATCAAGAAAATCTGATATATTAGTTATTATATTACTTAGCCTTTTATTAGTCATTAATCCAAAAAAATTATCAAATAATTTATTACTAATAGTACTTGTATATGAAGAATTTGAAGTCAAACGAATTCCTAAATATTGATAAATTGTTTCATTATCCGTTTTGAATTTAAATTTATCATTCAACATATAGGAAACACCTAATACTTTTTGAGGTAATTTTAATTCTTCTTTTCCCACTTCAATACCGTTTTTATATACATTCAAACTCCTATTTATGATCATTATTCGATATTCATCCCTATTATATCTATAACCCAGATCATAATATTCATATTTTAACATGGCCAAATTTCTTTGATTATCTAATGCATCAAAAATTTCAGCAATAACCATTAATATAAAACTTTTTCCCGAAGCATTATTGCCTATAATTATCGAAGATGTAGGTTCCTTAGCTCCATAATAGTCATCCTTAGTAATAATCATGTCACATAAAATGTTATTTTTGTGAACTATTTTCAACTTTCTAAATATAAAGCTCTTTATCATTCTCTACAAATAGTGGTTTTATAAAACCAGCGTTTCCTTTCACATTACTTCACTCTTATCAATCTTGAGTACAATAAAAATTTAATGGTGTCAGGCACCACTGTGGTCAACTTAAGTATTTTAGAAAAATTTCGGAATTCCTTCAGCCCTGATTTCATCGGCATTTGAAGGAATTCTTTTCTTTTTTTACAAAAAAGCACTTGACAAAACCTCCTAAAAATGAGTGCTTCGCGACCTATTAATTAAGGAATTGTTCGTCTCGCCACGAACCTTAATTACACTTTAGGAGGTATGTCATATGAATCGAATTGACATCTGCAAAAATATCATCCAATCCATTAAGGAGTATATCACAACCCCAGGAAAACTGGAACCTCATCGTGCGAAAAATCATTTTGTTCGTAAACGAAAACTTTCTCTTTTTCAAGTAATTATGTATCTGCTTTACACTTCAAAAGCCTCCATGTTTCAAAATCTTTCCCGTATTCGGGAAGATCTTGGAAACCTTGATTCCCCTGACATTTCAAAACAGGCTCTGTCAAAGCTCGCCAATTTATTAACCCTGCCTTATTTAAAGAGCTCTACTATTTATCAGTTGATTTATTCTATAAGCAGCTCCCCTCTCGTAAGCTTTGGAATGGATATCATTTATTTGCCATTGATGGTTCCAAAATAGAATTGCCTAATTCGAAATCGAATTTCGAGTTCTTTGGTGAAATGTTTGGATATCCTGATCCAAACCGCCGTTTTACTATGGGACTTGGTTCCATTGTTTATGATGTTCTTGATGATTATATTGTCCATGCTTCTTTTCAACGGTATCTTGCTTCTGAACGTTCTGCTGCTTTAGAGCATTTGCATAATTTAGAAGATTTAAATATCTATCAAAACAGCGTTGTAATCTTTGATCGTGGCTATTATTCTGAAGATATGTTTCGTTACTGTGTCGAGCATCAGCACCTTTGTCTTATGCGCTTAAAACAGAATTATAACATTGCTAAGAAATGCTCTGGAGACATAATCACGGTTCTTCCCGGCAACGAAAAAGACAGGACTGAGGATACCAAGATAAGAGTCATCGAAGTTATTCTCAATGATGGAACGAAAGAGTATCTTGCCACCAATCTTTTTGATTCACATATTTCTCAACAGATGTTCCGCGAACTTTACTTCTATCGCTGGCCAGTCGAAACAAAATATAAGGAATTGAAAAGCCGCCTTGCTATTGAAGAATTTTCCGGTGCAACAACTACTTCAGTGCTTCAAGAATTTTATATCAACGTACTTCTTTCAAACCTGTCATCTCTTATTAAAAATCAAGTTGATGAAGAAATTCAGATTACCGCTAAAAGTACGAATAAATATCGATACCAAGCAAACCGAGCATTTATTATCGGACGTATCAAAACAATAGTTCCCAAAATCCTGTGTAATCTTTTCGATTTATCTGTAATTGATAGACTATATAAGGAATCTCTCCGATGCAGATCTCAGATTATGCCTGAAAGAACATTCCGGCGGAAGAAGAACAAAGCAATAGGCAGAACACATTTTAACAATAAAAAAAGTTGCATTCTAAAATCAATAGCTGTTAATAGGGCTTTTTCTGTGAAGCTCTATTAAAGTGTGTCTTCTTTTCAAATCTACCTTCCTCTTTTCTCGATTTCGCACCGTTATTCATTAACCTGAGCAGGCACTTGTCTTAAGTTGACATTAGGTTGACCACATTGGGGTCAGGCACCTTTTATTTGCTATATATTTTATTTCCCATTTTTTGAGCATTTTAATATTGACATTTACATACAGTTATTTTGACGCCTGCCACACCATCATTCCTTGATTTTATCACACAAAGTTCTCCACGCGGTAATCAAAGTAAACGAATAGAACAAACCATCAATTATATATTCATTTATTTTATCTTTAAACGTTAATAATCCCAACACAAAAGTAAGCAGCCAACTTGCAAGAAGTTCTATGTTAAAAAACTAATCTCTCAATTTTCCAATATATTCTTTCATAATTTACATCTTTTCTTGTACATTTCTTTAATTCTCTTTTCAACACAATTTTTTGAACCATCCCCATACAAATCAATGAACAAAAACACTAAAAGTTTTGCCTCAGCCTTTACACTCAAAGAATATGGTATTTTTGCATTAAAAAATGAAATAATTATTACATATAAAGGACTCAATGTCCCTGTCAAACTTATCGCAAAAATAATCTCTGACATGTACTCTACTAATATCTCCATATTTAACTTTTTTAAATTCATGTACAACAAATTAACAAATATCATCCATGGACAATTCCATACTTCAATAAATCTTATGATAATTTTTTTACTTTTCGTATTTATATCACGAGCCTTTTTCTTCTTCCACGTTATTTGATAACACCACCAATACAAATGGACTAAAATTGCATCTACAAAACCATAGATTGCAATAAAAAGATATAACTTTCCCCAAAGGTCGCTTTTCCACATATTTTTTCCAACAAAAAGATTTTTCGTATTGGATACATTCAAAGTCTTTGATAAAATTATACCCATAACTATTATAACTGTTATAATCATTATTGCTATTCTTTGATTTCGCAAAATTGTATTCATATCCGTCCATTTACTCCATGAACTATTTGGCTTAATTATATTATCCATAAAGTATTGTCTTGAATATTTTTTTTGTTCTCTTTTTAATTTTCTACTCACTCTTTCCCTTCTCTCTCGTAAAAATTTAATAGCATCAGGCGCTTTTTATTTCTATTCAATTTTCAACGTCTCATTCAATTGTTTACTGAACATCTCAAAGGTGCTAAAAGGCATAAGAACAATATCTATATAAACGTTTTCGCCCCATCTATTCAGCATTTTTCAGCTTTATCAAAACCAGCTTCATTTACAAAATCCATAAAATTTTAATGGTGTCAAGCACCTTTTCATTTGCATGACCTACTGTAAACAGATGAATAGCGTTTTCACTAAGATTATTAGAAAAAACTGCAACACTCATCTTCTAGATAGGTCATAAGATAGAATTGAAATATTCCCCATACATCTACCACTATTAATTATTTTTCTTTTTCTCTCTATTATCTAATACACATAACACTCCCAAAACTGTCGCTTTTCGTCGAAAAGTTTTTAATTTGGAATCTGCTTTTCCTACTTATAATTTTTTTCAGAATTTTACTTTTCACTTCTTTTCTTATAATATAAATATCATTTTATAGAAAATATTATTGAAGGATCCTATTTTATTGAACTGGCTCATTATTTCCATAATCTTATTATTCTTTATCCCATTACTTATACTCACTCTTTGTCTATATATCAAATCCAAAAACTGGCGTACTACCAATCATGATTATGAATTAGAAGAAATAATTGCAAAAAAGAAGTAATTCAGCTGTTACTTTTGCGTTTCACCGCATTAAAGTATCTTCTTTAATTTAAAACTGGCATAAGCCAGTTTTAAATAATTACATTATTAACCATCTAGATTTTTCAAAAAATTTGTCATATAAACTTGATACACTCTAAATGATATTTCCTTATAAATCAGAGAATAACACTTCTCTGTAAATACCCTTTTCCAACATCTCTTCGAAGCTTTCCCTCACTGCCACAACATCTTCCTTACAAATTGATGTAATTCGTTTGCCAATAACTTCTTTAAATTCACTCTCAATATCTTTTCGGACAATAAATACAATATGATTAAATCCTGCTTCTATTGCATCGTGAATTGAATAATCCATAATAATATGGTTGTTATTGTCAACTGGTTCTAATTGTTTAATTTCTCCGCCGAATCTCGAACCGATTCCGGCTGCCATGATAAGTAATGTTGTTTGCATTTTTCTCCTTTGTGTCTCATCTTGAACTTTTAGTGGAGTTCAAATGTTCGCTCTTATTTTTTATCAATTATATATGAAAATATTTATAAAATTTTTAATGGTGTCAATCATCCCTTCTCTTTAGTCATAACACACCTCCCGAGTATAGCCGGTCAAAAAAGTTGAGTACTTAACTTTTTTGACTAACTATCTTTGATGAGTGTAATTATGCCATAATAAATTCATGTATGAAAGGTACTTATGTTCTACCGTTTACGCATTTTTGGAGACAATTGTCAAGTATTTTACAAAAAATTAGGTAGTATCTTAACTTAATAAAAATTACCTATCATTGGTGTCAGGCACCTTTTACGTCTCGCCAGCAGCTTCCCCCTATATTAAAGCGCAGGAATCTCCCAAACATTTAATTTCGTTCCTATTCCTTTGTCTAATGCATTCTTATAAACATCATATCCCCATGCAACGTCTTCAATAGGCATACCTCCAACAGCATAAAATATAATTTGATTTTCATTATCTCGGCCTTTTTTTTCATCATTAAGAATCTCACCTATATCAGTAATGCTATCTCTAGAAATTTTCCCCCCCATAACAGCATCATAAAATCCCATTCCTAAAAGGGTAGAAACATTTTTTTGAGTAGGTAAAACTTCCCCTTTTCCCCATTCTTCATACATTGTATAATTGTCAGCTACAAGTTTGACATCTTTATCAGATAAAATTTTCGTATCCACCAATAATGCTGACGCAGCAATTATTAATGCACCCTTTTTTATCCAATTTCTTCTTATAATTGGGTTATCTTCATATTTCGATGCATTAGTAGTTCCGAAAAAAATTATATCAGCATCTTTACATGCATCTTGGATTTCATCACAAATCACATATTTTTTTATTGTTGGATAATTCTCTTTACAATATTTCAAAAAAGAGTCAATCCCTTTTTGACTTCTTCCTTTTATTTTTACTGTTTCAATAGTAAGATACTCCGAAAGAAATGCATCCATAGTATATCTACTCAATGTACCAGGTCCGATAATTGCCACCGTCTCTGGACTCTTAATTGAAAGTCTCCTTGCTCCAACGCCTACTGTTGCTCCTGTTCTCATAGCGCTCAAAATATTTGCAGACATATATGCTAATGGAGCTCCTGTCTTCGCATCCATCAGTTGCATCATTAAAATCGATCTTGGTAACCCTTTTTGAATATTGTCAGGATTAGATCCATAGCTTTTTATTCCAAATACTTTAAATCTTCCACCTAAATACGCAGCATAGCCATAAATCTAAAATCCGGCTTATGTGTAGGCATACCTTCAATATCCGATTTCTTAGGAAAAGAAACACGAATTCCATGTTCATTTGCATTTTCTCCCCCCATTCTGTAATCTCCTCTATGAAGAAGTCTAAACATATCCTCAATAGAATCGATACATGTACCCATATCCTTAACTCCAGCTTGAATCATTTCTTGTTCATTGAGATAGATAAAATCCACTCTACTATTCATCACATTATATCTCCATTCTTTATTTATCAATTCTATTTGTATCAAATCTCGCAAAAATAGCATCTTCACCTTTTTCGTCAGTTGCTATAAGTGTTGAATTAACAAAATTAATTGTATTAATTAATTCTACTGTATTTGCGCAGAGCAAATCGACTTCTCCTAATCGCTGATTTACATTATACGCCCAGTCAATTTTTTCTCCTTCTTTACACCTTGGTAAATAAGATATAACATGTTTATTTTTATTCACTTCTTTTTCACCGTCCAAATGACTTATCGTACATGCACGAATCGTTAAGTAAAGAACAGAAGCACGGCCTCCTTTTATAAATGCAGCATCCTTTGGAATTACAACATCAGTCTTTCCCGTTAATGCAATTTGAATCATCGCTTTCATAAGGTCTACATTAAACACCTTTTTGAATACTAATTCATAATCTACTCCTGGAAACCTTAAACCAGGATCAAAAAATCTAAATACACCGTTATCTTCAAATCCTTGCATAAAAATTGGACCATTCTTAATACCCAAATTTTTAAACATCTTAACAACATTCGGATGTGCTTTTTCGATATACTGACTTGTATATCTAGATGGCATCACTGCACACGAAACAACTTTTTCCATATGCATCTCTTCTGATCCACAATAATTATCACTAGTTCTTAAAAGATATGGTTCATCCACTATACAAAAAACAATAAGTTACATGGAACTCCTGACTTCCTTTAATATACTTTTCAATTAATACATCCCCATTTGATGACTCTTCTTTTGCAACTTCTATTGCTGAAAGCAATTCCTTCATTGTATAACAAACAGCTTGTCCTCTTGAACCTCTGCTATCAACAGGTTTCACAAACACAGGAAATTCTACTTTATTTCCCTTAATATCCGCTTCCGTAAATTCATCTATTATATCCACATTGTTTTCTTCACACATTTTTTTAAACGCATGTTTATCTGTCATCTTAAAAAATTGTTTTTCATCTCCATAACATGGCAATCCCAATTCGTGACAAATTTGAAAATACGGACGTTGACACGGATCAAGCCATCCACATATTACTCCATCAATATGCTCTTTTTTAGCTTTCTTTACAATTTCTTTGACATCATAAATATTTAAATTCCAATATTCATCAGCAATCTTTTTTCCCGGAGAATCCTCATATGGAACATTATCTGTTGTAATAGTATATATTCCCATCTCCTGAGCAGCTTTAATTAATTTGACATGTACAGACGCACTTCCTAGAACAAGAATTTTTTTCATAATTCACCCTACTATTCATAATTATTATTTTTAACAAGTTACAAATTATTTGTATAATTTTATTATAGAGAGTTAGCTAAAAAATCACACATACCATTAGTTTAGAATTTCACCCCTTAATATATCTTCTTTTCACAATATTAGATATATCTGCTATTTTTTCACCAGTGTTCTCTTCCATCATTCTAATAAATCCCGCCATTTGGTACACTTTTTCAAAACAATTTAAATTAAAATGAACCATTCCTCTAACCATTGTTTCAACATTTATTCTTTCATTTACTATTTCTTCAAAAGATCGTATTTTCTCTATATTCGGTTCAAATACATATGGTAATGCATAATATTTATTAATATTAAATTCATCTGATAGAACTGCTTTTCTATCATCATCAACCTTTAAAGCATAATTTCCTTTAGCTTTCATTGCTGCAATCACGGTAAGTGATTTCCTTGACATCGCTCTCATAAAGTGTTTTGTCAAATTAGGACCATATAAAAATTGATTACCATAAATTACAAATGTTTTTTTTGTAAACCGCTGGTTTAGTCTAGGTACAATTGTAATTTTTACATCTTTCAATTGTATTGGAATACACTTTCCTACAATTACTATTTCTCGTATACCAACAAGTAAAAATTGCGAAATCAAATAATGGATAAGTGGTTTATTATATACTACCATCTCTGGAGAAATGTTATTATCTAATATTAAAATTCCCAACCATTGATTCGACTGTTCCTGTCCATACAATATACTCTCTATATCTGTATCAAGTAAAATGCAAAGCCGATTCAAAAGTGATGTGTCTGGGAAAGAAATCCCTCTTTCCCATTTCGAAACTGCTTTATCACTAATGCCTAGACGCTCAGCCAAGGAAGCCTGAGTAAATCCCGCAGATTTTCGCAATTTTGCGATCGTCTTACCTGAACTACTTAAATCCATGATTTTCTCACCCTTCTTCTGCAAGCTATATTCCTAATTTAAAATCAAATCACAAATTCTATCCACATCCGATAAACTAATATCTGCATAAAGAGGAAGCGTAAGTACACGAAGTGCAATATGCTGTGCTATCGGTGTTTTATCTGTTCCCGCTGTTGGATAATTTCTATAGCAAGCAAAGCTATTGGTTAACGGATAAAAATACTTTCGCGCTCCTATATTTTTCTCAGCCAAACGTTCAAAGACTTCATTTCTTGTGTATTTATATTCATCAAACACAACTGGAAAATAAGCATAATTTGACTCCACATCTTTTTGAATTTTTGAAAGCCTTATTCCATCTACTCCTGATAACTTTTCTCTATATCTCATAACGACTTTTTTTCTCTTTGCTATTTCGTTCTCTAAATGTTTCATATTACACAAACCCATAGCTGCTTGAAATTCATTCATTTTTGCATTTCCACCAACATATTCTACTGATTCCGGACCATGTATGCCAAAATTTTTCATATCATTTAACAATGTCACCCAAGTGTCTTCTTTAAAACATGCACACCCACCTTCAATTGTATTAAAAACTTTCGTAGCATGAAACGAAAACATAGATATATCACCGAAACTCGCAGATGATTTTCCTTTATATTTTACCGCAAATGCATGTGCCGCATCATAAATTACTTTCAATCCATATTTTTTCGCAATTCGATCAATCTCTTCAACATCACAAATATTCCCATACACATGAACCGGAACAATTGCTACTGTATTATCAGTAATTAATGCTTCTATCTTTTCAGTATCAATTGTATAATCATCCTCTTTTATATCACAAAAAACCGGTATTAATCCATTTCTTACAATAGCATGTGTAGTTGATGCAAATGTAAATGGGGTTGTAATTACCTCTCCACCCTTCGGCAAATTCAAAGCTGCAATGGCATTTTCTAAAGCTAGATGACCATTCGTATAAAGAATACAATGTGAAACATTTAGATATTTTTCGAGTTCAAGTTGAAATCTTTGATGCTTTGTACCCATATTTGTTAACCAGTGACTCTCCCACAAATCCTTTATTTCTTCACAATACTCTTCATACGACGGCATCGAAGAACGTGTTACTAATATTTTAGACATCTTATATACTCCTTTTTTTTATATATGATTTTACAATTTCAACTAAATAATTAAATGTATCTAATTTTAATACAAACGATCCTGCCAAATATATAATTATACCTATAAATATTTGAATTAATAAAATAAACAAACTATTTATCTCTATATATTTTACTGGATATACAATTATTCCCATCATACACGCCAAAATAATATTGGGTATAATGTCCTTTACTTGTTCCATATATCCATAATCCAACAATTTTCTATTAGGCCACGAATTAATTATTTGACTGGTCAGTGTAGTAAACAGCAAACTATATGCCATTGCCATTACTCCCAACTTCATAGTTAAAATCAAAACCACAATTCCAATAATTTTCTTAATAATCTCTAATTTTAAAAACAAATCACTTCTTCCCAAAGCTTTAATTGCATTTAAATTTGCCGTATGAAGTGGATAAACATAAATGTTATACAGAAGATCCTAAGATAAGGCAATGCGGGTAACCATTTTTCTGTGAGTATAACTCGTATCATCGGCTCTGCAACAGCAGCTAACCCCAGCATTAATGGAGCCATAATATATGTGCTCGTTTTGATAGCCCTCCTTGTCATTTGTTTTACTTGTTCTCTTCGATCCTGTATTGACGCTAATGTAGGTAATAAAACACTATCTATGGAACTATTTACATTTGATGTTATAAAATCTGGAAATTGTCTTCCTCTATTATAAAATGCTAAATCTCCCGATGAATAAAACCGACCAATAATCAACTGCCTAATATTATTATAAACAGCTTCTAGCAAACTCGATGCTAGCAATTTCCATCCATAGGCAAATAATCTTTTAAATCTATTCCATGAAAACTCCCTCGATGGACGCCATTTGACTGTAATCCATAATATTATTGTATCAACAGTTACATTAAACAATTGTTGAGCAACCAAATGCCCATACACCCAACCTGATATCGCCATCCATATGCCCAATACCGCAGCCCCTATTGTACTCCTAGCGTTGCAAAGAAAAATTTTTTAAACATAAAATTCTTGGAAACATATGCCTGTTGAACATTTTTCACTCCTGAAATAATTATCTGTAACCCTAAAACTCTTAAAACTGCCGAAAATTCTGGTTGGGAAAAAAGCTAGCTATAAACGGTGCCAGTAAAAACAACAAACCATATAATATCAAACACCAACTGAGATTAAAGAAAAAAACTGTAGAAAAATCCGTTTGATCTGCATCTTTTTTTTGAATTAATGCGTTTCCTAACCCACTATCTACAAAAACATTTGATATTGTAATAAAAACAGTAACTAAGGCTATTAGTCCATAATCATCTGGAAGTAATAGCCTTGCAAGAATTAATTCCACGCAAAATTTTACCAACTGTGCACCCGAACGTTCTGCAAATCTCCATAACAAATTTGTAAAAACTGTTTTACTGTTCATATTATCTCCTGTTCTTTAGCCATTTGTTATTATTAGACTCCAAATGTTTTATATATATCTTCTTCAATATTTTAGGTAAAACCAACGACAATACCAAAAACACCTTTCTTGTTACAGGCAAATACCGTATCAATCGTCTATACTCGTTTGTTAACAATTCTCTTGGTTTTTCTTCCAAAACCATTTCTTGCATTTTATACACAGCTTCACGACTCATACATATTTCTTTAAACTGTCCATCCGTATATTTATCAAATTCAACATACATCTTGTAAATCTGTGATGCATGATTAGTTAATTCTTTTACATTTAACCTAGCATGATGCACAGTCCAACTCGTTGCAACCCCTCGACGATAACACGACATTTCTCGACCAACATATGCCACATCTCCTAACGCACCAAAATATAAAAGATAAGGGACATCACCTACCCCATATGTAGTCTTAAAACTTGGTGGATTATTAATATATTCTACCCATTCATTCTTTCTAAACATATAGGAACTTGTATGAAAACCATATCTCAATTTCAAAAAATCATCACGTTCTATAATACCCGTTTCTAAATTTTCATTAGGAAAATAGAAGCCTGTCGATATCCCATTTTCATATATCTCTTTTGTTTTATGAACACTCATAAAGCAATTACTATTTGCCTCTAACATATCCACTTGTCTCTGCAATTTAGATGAATCTGACCAATAATCATCACCTTCACACACTGCAATGTAATCTCCTTTTACATGCGGAAGAATAAATTTTGCCAAAATTCTTTCTCCTTTTGAATACTGATTTTCCTGTTGATAAATTCCATATATTAAATCTGGATACTTTTTTTCATATCTTCTAATTATTTCAGCAGTATTATCTGTTGAAGCATCATCATGAATAACAAATTTTACTGCAAAATTTGTTTTTTGAGAAACAAAACCAATAAGTGTCTGTTCTATATAATTAGCATGATTAAATGCCAAACAATATACTGTAACTTTTATTTTTTCCTCTTTATCCATCCAAACATCACCTCAATTTACTAATTATTTAAACTTTTGAAACAAGCCACAAAATAAATGTAAACAAAAAATACGAAAGAACAAAATCTGTTCTCAGAAGTGGTACATTAGTCAAATGAATTGCTAATTTAACAGCCATAACAGTCATTATACCCAAACCATATTTTCGATATATACCTTCACTTTTATTTAAAACAAAGCTAATTAACAGAGGGTATATTATTATACCAATAATTCCAAAATTCATATACGCATCTGCAAACAAACCTGTGTTTGGCGACGGAACATATCCACCAAAATAATTATTATTTATCATTTGTAAATATCCTGTTGAATATATACTAGGAATTAACTTTTGTAACAAAAAAGTGCCTTGAGACCAGACTAGTTTCGGAGCATTTTCAAATAACATATAATATTTTGTATCAAGCCAAGCTGGTAAAAACATCTCTCTACGTAATATTAAAAAATAAAAATCATATCTTTTAAAAATTAAATATGTAAATAAAGATAGAATTAAGACACAAAAAATAGAAACCTCAAATATTTTGAAAATTTACTAAGTAGATTATTTTCTCCAAAAAACCAATAGCAAAACAATAAAAACAAATATCATTGCACTTTTACTTGAATTAACACTAAATATCGATAATAAAGCTATAATACTAACAAATCCGGCAAAATAATCTTTTTTTCTAATTGCTAAATATAGATAAAAAGGAACCGTATAACCAGCTAAATTCATAATTAATGTAACTATATATCCTATTGCCGTACTATCCAGCGTATTCATAGTTTCGACATAACTTTCTCTAGTTGTATAAACAGAATCACCAAATATATTTAAGGAAAAAGAAAAACCATTATAAGAAATTTTTGTAAGCTATACATAACAAACATATCGAGAATAAAACTACACGGACAACTCTTCTATTCAACAAATCAAATAATTTTTTTTGATCATATTTTTCATATCTATCGAACCCCTGCTCACTTCTAGTACTTATTGTAATTGTACCAATTCTCATTGCTTTGCAGCAAAAAAACATTAATAAGAAAAAATAAATATTTGTTATCGCAAAATACAACACTGTTTGATCATGAATCGAAAACGACGCATTAAGTGGTATGTAATATAATGTAAAAAGAACTTTTATTACTATGCTTTTAAAATTATTAGCATAATAATTATATTTAAAATAAAAAGTCATAGCAGCAAACATACATAGTGCAAATATTTCTTTTTGAAGATTAAAATTTATATCATATCCTCCACCATAGTACCACAAACCATCTAATATTTTTATCGTAGTAACAACATATACAATTCTAATTAATAATAGGAAAAAAAAACCACCATTTTCCCTTTTTATTTTATTAGTCATCATTTCAGCCCCTTGCCACCTTTAATCATTAAGGTATATGCATTTTTCCAACTGGTTTTATATTCTTTTTTTTGCATGTCGCACTGCATCTTGCAAACATAATAATCTCCATAATTTGATATAGTTTTATATAATACCCCTTGATCAAAAAATATTCCCTGTTATATCCACTATTCCAAGTAGATTCTCTCTCTTCTGTAAGATTTGCTATACTAACTGGAACTGCATACATTTTTAAACCTCTTTTTAAACAATCAGCTATAAAAATGTTATCTTCCCCATGACAGTGCTCTGTTCCACCTCCAAAGCACAAATTAAATGAAATACCATTTTCCCTAACTTTACTTAATCTCACTGCAATTCTAGCAGTACCATACGTCAGGAAATTATAAAATCTAATCCTTTTTGCTTTTTTTATAATATAACGGGTTGGAATCTTCTCCACTAAATTAAATGCAATAATATCTGCATCTGGATAATCCCAAAAGGCCTTTTCAATAAGCTCTGGATAATTTTCAACATAAACCATATCATCGTCAGCAAATAGACAAATATCACCCGTAGCTCTCATCAACGTATTATTTCTATTTAGTCCGACACCACGTTCCTCAAAATTCAAATATGTAGCTGAATATCCTTTATACTCAAAATGATTCTATACCATTAAAATCGCACTGATTTCCCACTATAACATCTGATTGTATATGCATTTTTTCTAGCAAAGAATGATTATACTGATTCATTGCCGCAACTAAAACCTGAACCCTCATAAAGCCTCCTATCTTTCTTTTTCATATTTTTTTTTCTTTAATACCCCATAAAACATATTCCAACAAGTATACCACGCAGCAACTAACACCGACTTTTCATCACACATGTGAAACAAATCATAATGACTTTTAAATTTTTTTCTAAACTTATCATGGCTAATGCTTACTTTTCTAACTCTATACTTTGCCAAATTTTCTTTCAATAAATAAGCACATGTTTCTGGCTTTTTATAGAGCTGAAGTCTTATTGCATAATCATTATTTTTTCTAATATCTTTAATCTGAATAGTCCCAAATTTCTTTACGTTATACATCATTGTAAGCTGACCAATATAATCATAATTATACATCTTATGCTTATTTACCTTCTTCGGACCCGAAACATAAATATTTAATGGCTTGGACTTTTCATCAATCTTTTCGTATTCCGTAAATGAAAGAGTATACCCGTTTTTTTTCATAAAGCGCAGTTGATGTTCAAGTTTCTCTGGAGTCCACAAATCGTCCGAATCCAGAAACGCAATCCACTCACCTTTAGCTTCTCGTAATGCTTTATTTCTTGTTAATGCAGCACCACTATTTTTTTTATTTTTTAAATACTTAATTCTTTTATCATTGAACATTGCCACAACTTCATCCGTATTATCGGTTGAACAATCATCGACAATAATTAGCTCCCAATTTTCATATGTTTGATTAACAACTGATTGTATTGATTCTGCTATAAACTTTCCCGTATTCCAAGAAGGCATAATTATTGACACTAATCCATCTATCATCCTATTTACCTCATAACCGCCACTAAAGTCTTCGCCATAGTAGCAATTTCTCTCAAAAAACTAAACTTCCTAATACTCTCCAAATTATACTTCATCTTCTCCGGAAGCACCTTCTCCACATAAACTCTATCCACGTCATCTGCCGCATCTAAAAGCTCAGCTTCATCCTTATACTGAATACTAGCTTCACTAGTAATACCAGCCGGCAACAACAATGTAGCACGCATCTCTTTCGTATACTTCTTCACATATTTCGTTACCTCAGGTCTGGTTCCAACAAAACTCATATTCCCAAATAACACATCAAATATCTGTGGCAGTTCATCTAATCTATACTTCTTAGAAACGCACCAGTGGCGTAATGCGGTTATCTCCCGAAACAGTAACCGCACTTCCGATCTGATCAGCATTTGCAACCATCGTTCTAAACTTATGAATTCTAAATTTTTTACCATAAGTTGTAACTCGTTCCTGTCTATAAAACACTCCGCCTTTAGATTCCGTCGCAATTTTAACACTTATAACAATCATCGGTATTGCAGTCACAACAAGTACACACGTACCGGCAACTATATCAAATGCACGTTTCATCACTAAGCTGAGCTTTTTTTTACTAAGAATATCATAATACTCTTTCACTTCATCACATTTCATATATTCAGAAGATCTTCCCATTTTCTCATAACAATTCCTCATACTCTCAGCTGGGACCAACTCCCATATTATATATACTGCTTTACAATCTCACAATACTTTCCAATCACATACTCCACCTCTTCATCCGTCAATTTTGTATGAAGCGGCAATGTAATCTCATTCTCAAATCTCTTATAAGCATTCGGATAATCCTTAATATCAAATCCCATATTCTTATAAGCAGTCATCATCGCTAATGGTTTATAATGCACATTACAAGCAATTCCTTCTTCAGCCATCTTCACAATAATTTCCTGTCTCTGTTCCAATGAAATACCAGGAACTCTTGTAATGTATAAATGTCCTGATGATTGATGATCTTCTGTATAATGATTCAAGACTTCAATTCCAAGTGGTTTGAATGCTTCATCATACTTTCTAATAATTTCTTTTCTTCTTGCAAGTAATCCTTTATATCGTTTCATCTGTGCAAGGCCAATTCCTGCAGTCACATCTGTCATATTACATTTATACCATGGTCCTACAATATCATACTCCCATGCTCCAAGCTGAGTCTTCGCCAATGCATCTTTTGACTGTCCATGAAGTGATAACAACTGATACTGATGATATATCTCTTCATTATCAATTCCATTAATATTTTTCCAGGCTACCGCGCCACCCTCTGCAGTTGTAAAGTTTTTAACCGCATGAAAACTGAAATTAGAAAAATCAGCGATGCTTCCAACCGGTTTGTTTTTCCATGTGGCCCCAAATGCATGTGCCGCATCTGCCATCACTACAACTCTTCCGATTGCCTTTTGTAATTCATTAGAGGGATGGAATAAATGTTTCTTACTTTCTACAACTGAAAAAATCCGATCGTAATCACACGGAACACCACCCAGATCAACCGGAATAACTACTTTTGTTTTTTCTGTAATTGCATCTGCCAGTTTATCATAATTCATTTCCAGTGAATCACCCTGAACATCTACCATGACCAACTTAGCACCTACATGGCATACTACTGATGCTGTAGCCGTATATGTATAAGCTGGTACGATTACTTCGTCACCCTCCGTTACACCCAGTAGTCTTAAAGTCATCTCTGCACATGCTGTCTGAGAATTCAGACATACAGCCCTACTTGTTCCACAAAAATTTGCCACCTGTCGTTCTAACTCTTTCGTCTTCGGTCCGGTTGTAATCCATCCTGATCTTAATGCTTCTGCAACCTGTTCGACTTCTTCTTCTGTAATATCCGGTGGTGAAAATGGAATTTTCATAATCTATACTTCCTTTCTATTCTCATTAAAACAATGCAACTTTCATTCCCTTTTTCGAGTTCTCTTCATTTTCTCTATGCTGTTTTTTAAACGCCGTCTTATTTACTTCTTCCGGCGTCTTAAACGTCGGAACAACCTTTCTCAACACTTCTCTCGCTTTCGAGTCGTCATCCGTAGCACAAGCTTCCTTCAACATTGCAAGTTTATCATCAATCTCTTCTGCGCTGAGTGCCGAATCTCTCTCGATAAAAATCATACTGTTCTCTGTCTTATCCAGTTCTTCTGTCTTTACCAACAACTCTTCATAGAGCTTTTCTCCCGGACGAAGCCCTGTCTCAACAATCTCAATCCCCTGTACCCCGGATAACCGGATCATATTCTCGGCAAGATCCATGATCTTCACAGGCTTTCCCATATCCAGTACAAACAATTCGCCATTCTGTGCCATTGCTCCACTCTGCAGCACCAGCTGAGACGCTTCCGGTATCGTCATAAAATACCGGATGATTCTCTTGTCTGTGATCGTCACAGGACCGCCATTTGCAATCTGTCTTTTGAACAGTGGAATTACCGATCCCGCACTTCCGAGCACATTGCCAAATCTGGTTGCACTGTACTTTACATTTCCATGTGTACTTGCACTTTGTACGATCATCTCGCACATACGCTTTGTAGCACCCATGACATTCGTCGGATTGACTGCCTTATCCGTGGATACCATCATAAATCGCTCCGCACCATATTCTTCGCATAATTCCACCATGTTTTTCGTTCCAAATATATTGTTTTCAATCGCCTCAATGCAATTATGTTCCATCAGCGGTACATGCTTATGTGCAGCAGCATTAATTACGATCTGCGGATGATACTGTTCGAATATTCTTGCCATTGCCTTTCGATTCGTAATTGACGCAATCTCAACCTGTAACTTTAATTTCCCTTTGTAAGCAATTTTCAGTTCCTGCTGTACATCATAAGCACCATTTTCATAGATGTCCAGAATAACCAGTTGTTTCGGCTGCATCTTAGCCATCTGACGACAGAGCTCCGATCCGATCGAACCGCCGCCACCGGTGATCAATACTACTTTATCTTTGTAATATGCATTCGTCTGTTCATCCGCAACTACCAGTGGCTTTCTAAAAAGTAATTCTTCGATGTCGAACTCTCTCAGATATCTTTTCCCTCCGGCAGCATGCATCGTCGGATAATCATAGATTTTCACTTTATAGCCGGCATTCTTATAATAATCATACAGTTCTTTTCTCTTTTCTGTCTCCATAGACGGGATTGCAAAAATAATCTCCTGCACTTCATAATCATCCAGCTTCGATAATGTTGCATCCGTTTCCGACCATACAGGAATCCCCTGAATCTCACGTCCTACTTTTTCCTTGTTAATATCGATAAAGCATCTTGGAACGTAGGATGCCTGCTCGTTATTCAACAGTTCTTCTGCAAGACCGACACCTACGCGGCCTGCACCGATAATCGCAATTTTAATTTTCTGGATTTCTTTTTCACGTCCTGCATCAATTCCCGAGAATATCTTCAGAAGCACCGCCCAAAATCTGCCCTGCATATCATTACTGTTCCCGCATTTATATGCATAGCGGTACAGCATACGCATCGTTAATGCTCCAAGCAGATCTACACTTACAAGCGAAAGCATTCTCGCAAAAGTAATGCTTTCAACAGGAAGAAGAATTTCTATGATCATATAGAGCACACATGCTATTCCATCTGCAAAGATCAGGCGCATATAGCACTGAATGCCTCCATATCTCCATACCTGTCCATATATATTTCCAAGCAGACGAATGCCAAATATGCACACCATAGATATACACATTTGTTGAAGTATGCCTGTATATGATAATTTATCATTTCCTCCGTAAAGCCGCAACAATAATATTGCCGACAATAAATATATCAATATATCATAGCAGACCAACATCCACCGAATATGAACTTTTTTCTTCTCCTGTATTTTCATAACCTGTTTCTCTTTTCCTATACTATTTCTCTGTTAATACTTTTTGCATCTTATCACTTATATTTGCCACCACTGCTTCATCCGGCCACATTACATACAACAACTGTGATCCCGACGAATAACATGCCTGTGTATCTCCCTTACCGGACGCCGCCTGCGATTCAATCTTCCAGCTTACTCCGTCATTAAGCTGCATGTTAATGAATTTCGCCATCTCATCCGATGTCATATTGGTCTCTACGCAATCGCTGACCGTTGCCAGGATCTCGTTAGCACTCTTAATGATTGCCGGAGATGTAGCCTTCTGAATAATCGCAGTCAATACTGCCTCCTGATCCTTACCGCGCTGGTTATCACCTGCCGCAAAACTATATCTCTCTCTTGAGAAAGTAAGTGCCTGCGCACCATTCATATGATTTACACCTTTATGGAAGCTATATCCATTCTTTTCGAACTCTACTTCCGAATTCACATCCACACCGCCAAGTGCATCCACTATCGTCTCCAGGGAAGTAAAGTTCACCCGCGCATAGTAACTGATGTCAATTCCATACAGATTCTCCAGTGTTGCCATAGATGCATCCACTCCATAGATACCTGCGTGTGTCAGTTTATCCCTTGCATCACCCGATACCCCCGGGATCGTAACATAATAATCTCTCGGTGTCGTTGTGAGCAGAATCTGCTTCGTATTCGGATTCACCGTCATAATAATATTTACATCACTTCGACTGTTCGTTGTAATAGGACCGGACACATCAATACCGCTGATAAACACATTGAACGGTTCCGTCACATCAGCTTTCTTCTCACTTTTTACCTTCGTCTTAATTCCATACTGATACAGAATCTTGACTTTCTCCGAGAACCCCTCTACCGACTCATCGATCATACTCATATACCCCTCATTGAACACCGCCGCGTCCACATTTCCATTCAGAAGTGCATTTGCCTCATCCGTCAATGATTCGTATTCTTCGGTCTTCACGTCTTTGCCGACTTTCTTCTCGATGTCCCTGATCATCTTATCGGTATTCTTCTGATCCACTGCAGTCTGATAACCGAACCGGTAATCCTCGGCATCTTCGATGTTCTTCGCAGAATCACCTTTCTTCACGACCACGACCATATTATCCGTCTTGTAGGTGGCTCCGCGACTTTCTTAAGTACATCATCGGTCTTCATCATTCCCATGCTGATCGCTGCCAGTATGACCGTCATCAGGAGACTGATGATCATCCCTGTATAGCGCAGTACCTTATTCTTCGGATACTGCAGGATATGTGTCGCACCAAAGAGTACTGCCAGTGCCCCGATCAGGAAGATCAGGTACTTCTTCGGCAGCATCCCGCTGCTGCCACAGTCACGATGCAGATCACCGATACCAGAAGCTGGATCAGTGTGATCAGTTTTCCTATCAGGTTCTTTCTTTCCATTTCCAGAAGTCTCTGTCTCATATCATTCATCCTTCGTCTGTTACTGTACAGTCAGTGTAAATGTGATCGGATCTGAGGTATTACCGTCACTGTCCTGTACGTAATACTGTAATGTATAGGTTCCTGCCTGGTTCACATTGTAATTACCGTCGATGTGAAGTCCGCGGAACAAGGTGTCTCTGTCGTCTTTGTCATCCACTGCGTCTGTTACTTCATTCAGTGCATTGAACGATGTCCCTCTGGCTATCGTCTTCGCTTCTCCGGCAAGCTTCATTGCCGGACGTGTACCGTTTGGCTGCAGGGTTTCACTCTGCTGATCTGCGCTCTGCTGGTCTGCTGCCGCTGCATCCTGTACGGTCTCTTCTGCCTTCTTTTCTTCAGCGGTCTTCTTTGCCTTTGCTTTTTTGGATTTCTTCTTCGTCTTCTTTTCCGACTTTTCATCCGTCTTCTGCGTTGTATCTTCCGAAGCCGTATCCTGTGCGGTCTCTTCTGCCGCATCACTGTCTTCTGCTTCCTGATAGGTCACTTCCCGGCTTGCTGTTCCTACATTTTTCGCCTTGTCTGTGACACCGTAATAGACAACTGCCTTCTTCTTACTGACCGGCACGACCTTTTCTACAAATACCTCACTGGTCAGGTCTCCGTCCTTATCGTCCTGTGCCGTCACGCCTTCCAGAAGCTTTCCGTAGTCTTCTCCTTCTGTATAGGCAATCTTCTCACTCTGGTCTACTTTTATCTCCGGTGCAGTGCGGTCCTGATTCTTATAGGTCATATATCCTGCACCTGCCAGTGCTATACATCCGGCCGTCAACAGGCCGGTAACCACGCGCTGGTTCATACGCTCACCCTCTATTTCTTTCCGTTTTCTCCGTAATTGCCATAGTAATTACCGTAGTATTTACCATAATACTTGTTCTGTTTCATATCTACTTTATTCAATACCACGCCGAGAATCGGACAGTCTGCCTTCTCTAGCTGGTCTTTTACCACTCTGGCGAACTTGTAGCTGATCGTCTTCGCTGAGATGACCATCACAGATGCATCTGAGAATTTTGCAATGATCGCCGCATCGATAACGCTTCCGAGTGGCGGCGCATCGATGATCACATAATCATACGCCTGTCTTGCACCGTCAAGGAAGGCTTCGAACCTTCTGCTGCCGAGCAGTTCTGCCGGGTTCGGCGGAACCGGTCCTGCGAACGTTACGAAGAGATTTGGTTCCTGTGTTCTTAAGATCACTTCTTTTACGTCAGCCTGTCCGGAGAGGAAGTGTGTCAGTCCCTTCACTTCTCCTGTGACTCTGTGGCGTCCCATCAGGACGGATTTCCGAAGGTCTGCGTCCACAAACAGGACTCTCTTGCCGCCTTCTGCGAGGGACGCTGCAAGTCCCATCGTCACGGTACTCTTCCCTTCGTTCGGTGTACAGCTTGTGAATACGATTACTTTCTTATCTGATCCGGAGAATTCGATGTTGGTACGAAGCGTCTTGTATGCTTCGTTGCTCCGGTAATCTTTCGTTAGATTCTTTAATACTATCTCTGCCATGTCCTTCTCCTATCTTCTGCTTTTTACAGCATTTCTTGATTCTCTCTGCTGCTTCGCTCTCTTCGGTGCGCTGCTTCCTTCCTGGATCGGGATGGAAGTCAGTACATTCAGTCCGAGGTACTTTTCTACGTCATCCGGAGTCTTGACCGTATCATCTAAGATAGAGATCAGTACAATGAATCCCATAGAGATGACAAGTCCGAGCAGTGCACCGAGCATCATGTTCTTCTTGACATTCGGGGAAGACGGGCTGGTCGGAAGGTTACCTTCTTCTACGGTGTTGACAGAATCCGCACTCATGATCTCTGTGATCTGTACGCTGACTGCTTTTCTGAGTGTGTCTGCGATCTGTTTTGCTTCTTTCGGATCATCGTCCGTCACACTGATGCTCATGATACGAGTGTCGGTCGGTGTCTCTGTGGTGATCATGCCTGCCAGTTCTTCCGGTGTCACATCAAGCTTCAGCTTGGAGATGGTCTTCTCCAGTACCGGGCGGCTCTTTACCAGTTCCATGTAGTCCTTTGTCAGCATGCTTCCTGTCTGTAAGTCTGTGTAGGTTGCGCTTGCTGAGGTGTCGTCATTCTTCGTCATAACGAAGAGCTTCGTTACTGACGTGTACTTCGGTGTCACGAACATCTTCGTTCCGACGAACGCTACCAGTGCCATGAATACCGCAGACAGAATAATTATCGTCTTTTTTGCCCATAAGGCACTGAATAATTCCATCAGATCAATGGTAACTTCGTCATCCTGAATCTCCTGATTCATCATTCCATAATTTTCTCGGCTCATCTTAATCTCTCTTCTTCAGCATGCTCTTGGCGTTGCTGTAGAATATCCTCCTTGTATAATCTTCTCCGTATCGTTTCTCTACGTGAGCGACCGCCTTCTTCATCTTCGGCGGTCTGTGCTTTGTATCGTGTGCATCGGTTCCGACGCAGAATACCAGGTCGCGGTTCATCAGTTCTTCGATGAATTTCCTGATCTTACGGCCGGATCCCCCGATGATGCTGTCTGCATTTACCTGCAGGTTCACACCCATATCGTACAGTTCTTCCGCAAGCTCTACATCTTCGGCGATGCAGTGATATCGCTCGACGTGCGCCAGTATGACTTCGTATCCTGCGAACTGCAGCTGCTGGATCCCCTGTCTGATGTAGCTGTATGTCTGTGAGGGCGGGAATTCTACCAGTACATACTCTCTACGGTTCATCGAAAGGATCTTTCCTTCTTTTAATTTATCTGCAACATCCTGTCCGAAATAGACTTCCGTTCCAAGGTATACCCGGAAGCGTTCATCGATCTCGTGTGCTGCTTCGCGCACAAGCTTTGCCTTTTCACGGAGCTTCTCTGCAGGCGCCTTTCCGCGGTGCGGATGGTGGTGAGGGGTTGCTATGATACACCGGATTCCTTCTGCGTATGCGATCTCAAGCATCTTCTTCGTCTCGGTAAGGTCTTTCGCCCCGTCATCGACTCCCGGCAGAATGTGGCAATGCATATCTATGTAACATTCTTTCATCTGGTGGTTACTCCTTTATTCTCTGCTTTTTCATCGGTTTCTTATAAGTTTGAATAAATTCATTATATCTTTTTTCTTCTCTGCGCATATTTTTGCGCACCAAAATACCCCCCCCCCGGTATTCTTATCATTCATACCAATGGAAGGAAGGGTATCTCTCGAGCTCTTCGTATATTTATACATGTTATAAATGTTATGTAATATCTCTATATTCGGTTTTCTGTTTTTGAAACACAAATAACTGGGATTATTATATATCATTTTTTGCCCACATCCCTCATCCATTCATAAACATGTATGATTTTATCATATCTTTAAGCAGGCTTCAACTATGTATCAACATTTTGTACAATTTTACCCGTTTTTTATCTTTTTTTCGACATGTTTTATACGTCCATCTCTTCTTCGTAGTACTTGATCAGTGCCTGGGTACCGAGATCTCCGCAGCCTTCTGCCTGAAGGAGTTCGTAGTTGGCAAGCACCTGGCTTAATACGTCCAGATTGAGATTGCTCATGTTCGCTTCGGTAAGGGCGATCTTCATGTCTTTGACGAAGTGCTTCAGGAAGAATCCCGGTGCGTAATCTCCTGCCAGGATCTTCGGTCCGAAGGTATCTAACTGTTTGCTTCCTGCCGCTCCGGTCGATACGGAATCGAGTACGGTCTGAAGGTCCAGGCCTTTTGCCTTCGCATAGGTGAGTGCCTCGCAGACTCCGGATAAGGTGCCGGCGATCATGATCTGGTTCGCAAGCTTGGCGTGCTGGCCGCAACCGGATCCTCCCTGATAGTTGATGTTGGTTCCCATCGCCTCGAATAACGGCATGCAGGCTTCGTAGTCGTCTCTGGAACCACCGACCAGGATGGAGAGTGTACCGTTCTTCGCTCCGGTGTCACCGCCGGTGACCGGTGCGTCCAGTACATGGAATCCTCTTTTGGTTCCTTCTTCTGCGATCTTCTGGTCCAGCATCGGGCTTGTGGTCGTCATGTCGATCAGGTATGAGCCTTCTTTTGCGCTGTCCAGGATGTTGCCTGCATCGAAGTAGACTTCTTCTACATCGGTCGGGAAGCCTACGATGGTGATGACTGCTTCTGCGTCTTTTACGCAGTCTGCGATGGTGTCGTGGAAGGTGGCTCCTTCGCTGATCACGTCTTCGACTTTGGATCTGGTTCTGGCGTAGATGTGTAATTCGAATCCTGCTTTCATGAGATTGTGAACCATGGATCTGCCATGATGCCTACGCCGATGAATGCTATTTTGTTCATTGATTTTTCCTCCGTGTGTTGATTACTCTTCTACTTTCTCCACTACTTCGCCCTGTCTCTTGTAGATGCTGTGTGCCGGTACGAATCCTCTGACGCTTGACAGTGGGTAGATGTTGCTGTGGCTTCCGATCACGGTTCCCGGATTCAGTACGCTGCCGCAGCCGACTTCTACTTCGTCTCCGAGCATGGCTCCGAATTTCTTAAGACCTGTCTCGATCCTTTCGTCTCCGGCTTTTACTACGACGAGTTTTTTGTCGGATTTGACATTGGATGTGATGGATCCGGCCCCCATGTGGGATTTGTAGCCGAGGATGGAATCGCCCACGTAATTATAGTGCGGCACCTGTACTTTGTTGAACAGGATGACATTCTTAAGTTCTGTCGAGTTACCTACGACTGCACCTTCGCCGACGATCGCATTTCCGCGGATGAATGCGCACTGGCGGACTTCTGCGTTCTTTCCGATGATCGCCGGTCCGTGAATGTAGGCTGTCTGGAATACGGTTGCGGATTTGGCGATCCATACGTCTTCGCCGACTGATCGTATTCATCTGCCGGAAGGGTCTTTCCGAGTTCTTTGATGAAGCCGCTGATCTTTGGAAGGATTTCCCATGTAGGTGGCTCCTTCGAAGATGTCTTTTGCGATGGTTTCATCCATGTGGTTGTAGAGGTTTTTGATAGTTAATTGTTCTGACATGTTGGTTCTCCTTTTCTAAATTCGTATTCATCTGCTGCTTTTTCCAGTAATTTAAAATCACAGGATGCATTTTGCAGGATTTTATCATTTCCATTCACAACTTCTTGATAGGTTTTGTTTGCCATTTCTCTAATCTCATCTATTATCAAATTACAATAAACCCATTGTCTACGCAAAAATTCTTTTCTTCCCATAGACTTCGATTCATTAAACTCTCTTTTCTTTATATATTTATCATGAATTGGGAACATATAATTAAATCTTAATGAGCCTTTTACCTGATTGTATTTGTCATCATTCAATTTTATAAGAATATTATTATTCTGCTGTTTTTTATATGACGATATCGGAACATAATATTTGTATTCAGCAATTTCAAGCACTATTCCACATACCATTTTTCTTTCATTGTTATATATTACGTTTGGAACCCTTGTAAATCCCCGCTTATTTTTTTCGATATTTTTCAAATAAGTAACATAGTCCGGATCCACATCATAAAAAAATAATTTCAATCTATTCCTCCTTAGTAAAAAAGAGTAAGGATATATTTCACTCCTTACTCATTCATCATAATTCGCCCTTATCGGTGGCGGAACACCTATCATAATTCGCCTTTTATGGTAGCGGAACACCAAAGAGTTGTCTCTTATAATTATAATATGATATTCCACATAAAATGTCAACGGGAGTTGTCTTTATTCCTTTTATTTTTTACTACGACTCGTCTTTCTCACCGGCTTCTTATAAAACTGCGCTACCTTATCATAGCACGCCCGCATCTGATACTGATTATTCAGTCCCTTTACCGCAAGTGTCCTTCTCGACACGAAATCATCCAGCTTTTTCATATATTCATCTGATGTGATATCTCCGTCTGCCACATACGTCAGACCTTTTTCCCAGCTTGCCGTAAGTTCCGGGTTCAGGAGCGGCCGGATGGAATGGTCTACGACATCGTAGATCATTTCCCCTAACATCGTCGGCGTGACGATCTGAGTCTTTTTATTGAGCGCCAGATATTTATTATTAAATAATTTCTTCAGTATCTCGCCTCTGGTGGCACTGGTGCCGATTCCGCTTCCTTTGATCTGGGCACGGAGTTCTTCATCTTCGATGAGCTGTCCTGCATTTTCCATGGCAAGGATCAGTGAACCGGAGTTATAGCGCTTCGGCGGCGAGGTCTTGCCTTCTTTGATGTCCAGGGACTGCACCGGAAGGGTCATGCCTTTCTTAAGGCTCTGTATCCTGACGAAGAAGTCTGCATCGGTGTCTTTGTCTTCGGTACTGTCTGCGCTGCTATCTGTATTATCGTTATTGTCGTTCTTCCTGCCCGGCACACCTGTTACTTTCAGATAGCCTTCTTCTGCCAGTACTTTAAAGCTTGAGAAGAAGGATTCTTCTTTGATCTTCGTCACGATCGATACTTTCTGATAGACAGCCGGTGGGTAGAAGATGCTTAAGAATCGTCTTACGATCACATCATACACCCTCTGTGACAGGTTCGGAAGTCCTTTTAGTGCTCCCATGCCCTGTCCGGTCGGATGATCGCATAGTGGTCTGTGATCTGCTTGTCGTTGACGTATCTCGTCTTCTCTAAGGCTTTGTGGCTGCCGAATTTCACGATGTCCTGAAGGTATGGTTTTGCTGGCTCGTACTGCATCAGGCCGTTTAAGTTCTTATGGATCTCTTTTGCCACTGCTGTGGACAGGACACGGGCATCTGTTCTTGGTAGGTGACGAGTTTCTTTTCATATAGCTCCTGGATGATCCGGAGTGTCTCATCCGGACTGACCTTGAACCGTCTGGAGCATTCATTCTGGATCTCGGCCAGATTGAATAATAACGGCGGGTTCTTCTTTTCTTTCTTTTTTTCTATGGATACAATCTGACAGGTCAGAGGTTGGCTGGCGGCTGACTCTCTGCTGTTCAGATAGCGGATCAGTTCTTCTGCCTTTTCCTTTTCTTTGAATCCATTTCCTTATAGAGGTCGAAGGATTCAAACCATTTTGATCCTTTGACTGCCCGCCATTCGCCTTCGAATGTCACCCCTTTCTCTCCGATGGTGCTTAAGACTCTGTAGAACGGGGTCTCTACGAATTCCCGGATCTCCCGTTCTCTGCGCACGACCATACCGAGGACGCAGGTCATAACGCGGCCTACGGATACAACGGAATATTTCGTATTCAGGTAATTGGAGATACTGTTGCCGTATTTTAACGTCAGGAGGCGGGAGAAGTTGATTCCCATCAGGTAGTCTTCTTTGGCTCTTAAGTAAGCCGATGCTGCCAGATTGTCATATTCTTTTAAGTCTTTTGCTCCTTTGATCCCGCGCAGGATCTCTTCTTCTGTCTGGGAGTCGATCCATACGCGGCGGCGGTTCTTGCCTTTTACGCCTGCCTGCTGTTCTACCAGACGGTAGATGTATTCTCCTTCCCGTCCCGAGTCGGTACAGACGTAGATGGTGTCTACATCTGCTCTGTTCAGAAGTCCCGATACGATCCGGAACTGCTTGGATACCGCCGGGATGACTTCATACTTGAACTCCTGCGGGATAAAAGGCAGAGTCTCAAGACTCCACCTTTTTAATGCCGGATCATATTCTTCCGGATAGCTCATCGTGACCAGGTGTCCGACGCACCAGGTTACGATTGCTTCTGCTGATTCGAGATATCCGTCTTTTCTCTGTGTATTGATATGCAATGCCTTGGCAAACTCCTGCGCTACGCTGGGTTTTTCGGCAATGTATAGTGATTTTCCCATGTAATTATGTTACTCCTTGGTGTGCCGATGGGGACGGGAATTACTGGCTTTTTTCCTGTCCCTGATTGGCTTTTATTTTTTTCTGTGCCGGAGGGACAGGAAAAAGCCAGTAATCCCTGTCCCCGTTGGTCTTCTTCTGCTGTTTTTAAGGCTTCTTCCATGAAGACTGCCTGGGAATCCACAGCTTTTATGCCGCCGGTCCGTTTCATATATGTGCCGTCTTTCTGCATGATCCTTGCTTTCACGTTATCGCTTAACATGATCTTCAGGTCATGGTTGATCTGGCGTCTGATCTGCCCGTCTAATACCGGGCAGGCTACCTCTACTCTTTTTTCTGTATTTCTTGTCATCATGTCTGCGGAGCCGATGTAGATCTTCTGCTCTTTGCCGGTTCCGAAGCTGAAGATACGTGGGTGTTCCAGATAGCGGCCAACCACGCTCATCACTCTGACATTATCTGTAAATCCAGGCACTCCCGGTAGTATACAGCAGATTCCACGAACAATCAAGTCTACCTTCACTCCGGCGCAGGAGGCCTCGGATACTTTCTTTATGAAGTCCACATCTGTCACGGAGTTCATCTTCATAATGATGCGTCCTTCGCTTCCTTTTGCTATCTCTTCATCCATCATCTGTAAGATACGGCTCTTTAAGCTGACCGGTGATACGATCAGGTATTGATAGCTGCCCTGCAGATTGCCGATGGACATATTCTTGAAAAATTCTGCGGCGTCCTGTCCGATTCGCGGATCGGCTGTCATCAGGGACAGATCGGTATACATGGCAGCTGTCTTCTCGTTATAATTGCCGGTTCCGACCTGTGTGATATACTGGATGTCATTGCGGTTCCTGTATGTGATCAGACAGATCTTGGAATGCACTTTGTAACCGTCGAATCCGTAGATCACACGGCATCCTGCCTCTTCCAGACGTTCCGACCAGTCGATGTTGTTCTGCTCGTCAAATCTTGCACGCAGCTCGATCAGTACGGTGACTTCTTTTCCATTTTCCGCAGCTGCGCACAGGTATTCCACCAGTCTTGCCTTCTTCGCCAGGCGGTAGATGGTGATCTTGATCGTCATAACGTTCGGATCTGCCGCGGCATCTTTGATCAGCTTCAGGAATGGATCCATGCTTTCGTATGGGTAGAACAACAGGATATCATTCTTTTTCACCTGTTTTAACATGTTTCCGTCCTGTACATGTGCTGATTTTTGCGGGGAGAATGTTCGTAGACCAGTGCTTTCTTCATGGACTCCGGGAGATTTCCTGCGATGGAGAACATATAATCCAGTTTCATCGGCATCTTCGTGCGGAAGATCTGCTCCGGTGTGATCTTGAATTTCTTACAGAAGTATTCCTGCATTTCCGGTGTCAGTTTCTCCGCTGTTTCTAATCTTACTACCGCCATCCTGCGGCGTTTGTGCAGGGTACTCTGCATGAGTTTCCGGAAATCATCGGTAACCTCCAGTGCCTCATCGTCCGGAGATACGTCTGCATTTCTTGTCACGCAGATGTAGTTCGGGTCGGATACTTCGTACTGGTCAAATACCAGATCCAGGTATTCCATGATGACTTTCTCCATGCGGATATAACGGATGTCATGTCCCGGAAGCATCAGTATATCGGATACATAGGTCGGAACCGGTACGATTCCGAGAATCTGTTCTTTTTCTTTGTCGTCTTTATTCTTCCTGCTATTGATATGCTTCAGATTGGCTGTTACGTAGATATCTTTATTCATAAGATGTGGGAACGGGTGGCTGCTGTCTACGATCTGCGGTGACAGTACCGGCAGGATCTGCTCTTTGAAACATTTCTTAACATATTTCTTCTCGTCTGCCTCCAGTTCTTTAAAGTCCAGTCCGCAGACTCCGTATGGGGACAGTTCTTTCTTGATCCCGGCGTAGGTCTTGTCACGTTCTTTATATAACGGGGCAACTGCTGCGTAGATCGCATCCAGCTGCTCCTGCGGTGTCATTCCCGACCGGCTGTCTCTGTGTCTGTCGTCTGTCTGCACCATGTCATAGAGACTTCCGACACGAATCATGAAGAATTCATCTAAGTTACTGGTGAAGATGGCTACGAATTTCATACGTTCTAATAGCGGCACGCTCTTATCTCTTGCTTCTTCCAATACACGCTGATCGAATCTCAGCCAGGAAAGTTCTCGGTTCTGTGTGTAGTTCAATAATTCTCGGTCCATAGGGGCTTCCTCCGTTTCTTTTCATGGGCCATAGGGACGGTGTTTTTGGTTTTTTTAGTGTCCCCACCGGCACTTTGTAATCAGCGAGTTTATTGTATACTTTATTATAGCAAAACCATCTTTTATTCTCAACACTGAGATGTATCGTGTTCAGACTTGTGACAAAACTGGTGTTCAGATTTGTGACCGGATTTGTGATCGGATTTGTGATTGGATTTTGTATCGGCAGGCGGGACCGGCTTCTTTGCTGGAGATATAACGTATAAAAAGGCGGGAACTGCGCCTTTTTACATATTGCAGTTCCCGCCCTTTTATATTTTATGCTTTCATCTTTTTTATGCTTTTGCCTTTTTATGTCTTCGCCTTATGAATGCTAAGCAGGTGAGTGTACCACCAGGGACACTAAAAAAGCCGGATTTCCCGTCCCCCTGCTATTTCGCCTGGATATATCCCTTAGCAGTAAGTGCTTCGGCACAAAGCACAGCTCCGCCTGCTGCACCACGGACAGTATTGTGTGACAGTCCGATGAATTTGTAGTCATACATGCTGTCTTCTCTCAGACGTCCGATAGATACGCCCATTCCGTTTTCGTAGTTAACATCTGCTTTTACCTGCGGTCTGTCGTCTTCTGACAGGTACTGGATGAACTGCTTTGGAGCACTTGGAAGTTCTGCTTCCTGTGGGAATCCCTTGAAGCTTTCCAGTTTCTCGATCAGCTGTTCTTTGGTTGGCTTCTTCTCGAAGTTGATGAATACAGCTGCTGTATGTCCATTCAGTACAGGGACTCTTAAGCACTGGCATGTGATCTTTGGCTCTTCTGCAAGTTTAATTTCACCATTTTCCAGTGTTCCGAGTACACGCAGAGGTTCTTTTTCGCTCTTTTCTTCTTCTCCTCCGATGTATGGATGATATTCTCGATCATTTCCGGCCAGTCTTTGAATGTCTTACCTGCTCCGGAGATTGCCTGGTATGTTGTTACAACAACTTCCTTCGGTCCGAATTCTTTCCATGCTGCAAGTGCAGGTGTGTAGCTCTGGATGGAGCAGTTTGGTTTTACTGCGATGAATCCGCGTGTTGTTCCGAGACGCTCTTTCTGAGTCTTGATCAGGTCGAAGTGCGCTGCGTTGATCTCAGGTACTACCATCGGTACATCTTTTGTCCAGCGGTGTGCGCTGTTGTTTGATACAACCGGTGTCTCTGTCTTTGCATATGCTTCTTCGATCGCTTTGATCTCGTCTTTTGTCATATCTACGGCACTGAATACAAAATCTACGGTAGAAGCTACTTCTTCTACTTCATTTACATTCTTTACGATCAGTTTCTTAACGCCTTCCGGCATTGGTGTATCCATTTTCCAGCGTCCGCCGACTGCCTCTTCGTATGTCTTTCCTGCTGAACGCGGGCTTGCTGCTACTGTTACTACTTCGAACCAAGGGTGATTTTCAAGCAATGAGATAAAACGCTGTCCAACCATTCCTGTTGCTCCTAAAATACCTACTCTTAATTTCTTCTCCATCTTCTTTTCTCTCCCTTACTTTTGTTTTTTATTCAGCCATATATTTCTTATAAGCTGCGATCGACTTCTCCATCGCATCCTTTCCCGGTGCTCCGATCGTGATACGCTTATTCACACATGTCTCAAGATCAATTGCTTCATATATGTCTTCTTCAAATACCGGTGAGATCTTCTTGTACTCTTCCAGCGGAAGTGCATCTAACGGGATCTTCTTCTCGATACAGGTCAGCACAAGTTTCCTACGATGCCGTGTGCATCTCTGAATGGTACACCGTGATTTACCAGATAATCTGCTGCATCTGTTGCGTTGGTGAATCCGTGTTTTGCACTTTCTTCCATGCGGTCTTTGTTGAACTGCATGGTCTTTAACATGCCGGCAAATAATGTGATGCATCCTTTTGCGGTATCCATGGCATCGAATGCCCATTCTTTGTCTTCCTGCATATCTTTGTTGTATGCAAGCGGGATCCCTTTCATTGTGGTAAGGAGTGCATTGAGCGCACCATATACGCGTCCTGTCTTACCTCTTACGAGTTCTGCGATATCCGGGTTCTTCTTCTGCGGCATGATACTGCTTCCGGTGCTGTATGCGTCATCAATCTCCACGAACTGGTATTCATTCGAATTCCAGATGATGACTTCCTCACAGAATCTGCTCAGGTGCATCATGATGATGCTGAGTGCAGATAACAGTTCTAATAAGTAATCTCTGTCGGATACCCCGTCCATGCTGTTCAGTGTCGGTCCGTCGAATCCAAGTAATTCGGCTGTGTACTCACGGTCCAGCGGATAGGTTGTCCCCGCAAGTGCTCCGGAACCGAGCGGACAGGTATTCATACGCTTTGCGATGTCCTGCAGTCTCTCGTGGTCTCTGCGGAACATTTCAAAATATGCTCCCATGTGGTGGGCCAGTGTGATTGGCTGCGCTTTCTGAAGGTGTGTGAATCCAGGCATATATGTCTCGACATTTTCCTCCATCACGTGAAGGATCACTTCCAGAAGTTCCTTTACCTGGGCATCGATCTCATGGATCTCGTCTCTGGTGAAAAGCTTCATATCTAATGCAACCTGGTCATTTCTGCTCCGTCCGGTGTGAAGCTTCTTTCCCGGATCACCGATACGGTCGATCAGTGTTGCTTCCACAAAGCTGTGGATGTCTTCATATTTATCTGATATCTCTAATTTCCCGGATTCTACATCTTCCAAGATGCCATTCAGTCCGTCTGTGATCTGTTCTTTTTCTTCTTCCGTTAAGATTCCCTGCTTTGCAAGCATTGCTACATGTGCAAGACTGCCTTTGATATCCTGCTTATAGAATCTTTTGTCAAATGTAATGGAAGCGTTGAAATTATATACTAACTGGTCTGTTTCTTTTGTGAAACGGCCTCCCCATAACTGTGCCATATGGATTTCTTCCTTTCATTTTTAAGTTTACTGTTTCCGATTTTAACACATTTCCGCGTAAAAGCAAATATTATTACAGAAATTTACATATTTATTCACTCTAAAACGTGATTTTTTTCTTAATCCATGCAATTTTCTAATTCCATTTATGCATTTTCACTGTTCTTTTCGTGCCTGCTGTTCTTCCAGACGCTGGCGCATGGAGAACTCACAGCCACAGTAGTCCTGCCGGTAAAGTCCGTACTGTGCGGATAATTCTACGGACCGCTTATATCCGTTCTTCTTTTTGAAATCTGACGTCAGATATGCCACGCCATACTCTTCTGCAAGTTTTAATCCTATCTCATTCAATTTTGCTGCATTCTTAAGCGGGCTGATGCTGAGCGTCGTCGTGAAGTACTCATATCCTCCGGCTTTTGCAATCTCTGCGGCCTCTCTTAAGCGGAGTTCATAGCATTTGAAGCAACGCACGCCACCTTCTTTTACTTCTTCCAGTCCCTTTGCCATCGCATAGAATTTCTCTTTCTCATAGCTGCCCGCAATGAACTGCACCGGATATTTCGTATGCATCGCCCCGATCAGTGTCTGCTGTTCGATGATGCGCTTGCTGTATTCACTCTCCGGGTAAATGTTCGGGTTGTAATAAAGTACCGTGATCCTGAAGTAATTGCTTAAGTATTCCAGCACATAACTGCTGCACGGGGCGCAGCAGCTGTGAAGCAGAAGCGTCGGGACTTTTTCTTCTTTTTGCAGATCCGTGATTAATCTATCCAGTTCTTTTTGATAATTTATTTTTTGTAACATATAATGACCTCTCCTGGTGTGTTAATGTCTTTCTGACATTTCCATATCAGCATTTTACCACACACACCACATTTATTCACCTGTTTTCTGTCTGCGGCATATCTTACTTATATAGGTTATTTTTTGCTTGTAGGAGGTCTTCTATGGAACCGGTTCGGGAACAGATTTTAAATCTACAGCACATTTCTTACACGTATCATACTCTGCAAGGGGAGACCCTGGCTCTGTCTGATATCTCATTTTCATTGAAAAAGGCGAATTTGCCGCCATTGTGGGGCCTTCCGGGTGTGGCAAATCTACACTGCTTTCGCTGATCTGCGGACTGCTGCCTTGTACAGAGGGGCAGATTAAGATCAACGGGAAAGCCTTTGAAAGAGAGCACGACAAATGTCGGCTATATGTTACAGCACGATGAACTCTTTGAATGGCGCACGATTTATAATAACGTAATCCTTGGGCTGGAAGTCCAG
>ENA-OQAA01000262-OQAA01000262.1-human-gut-metagenome-genome-assembly--contig:-NODE-262-length-36826-cov-4.340881_pt1 | contig 36826 bp, 39 predicted proteins | sample MGYA00242489_ERZ504515 | MGnify/ENA primary metagenome ERZ504515 (study PRJEB26092, sample SAMD00036237) | human gut metagenome | host: Homo sapiens | study: EMG produced TPA metagenomics assembly of... | reverse complement strand
TCTGCTTCTTCGTAAGCAGCTTTTTCCCAGTATAAACCGATTTCTGGATATCCTTCTCTGTGAGCAACTCTAGCCATAGCCAGGTACATACCAACTTCTGAGCATTCACCTTCAAAGTTTGCTCTTAAATCAGCTAAGATATCTTCGCTAACGCCCTGAGCAACGCCTACAACGTGTTCAGCAGCCCAGCTTCTTTCTGCTGTCTGTTCAACAAATTTCTCTGCTCCAACACCACAAACTGGACATTTTTCTGGAGCTGCTTCACCTTCATAAACATAACCACATACGCTGCATACAAATTTTTTCATAATCGTAAATCTCCTTTTCTTATTTGAATTTTTATTTTGTGTTATTTCATCTGGTCAAAGCCAGGTTTTTGAAAAAGTAATAATAGTAATGATTACTATTATAATTTAACATACTTGATAGAAATTGTCAAGAAGTTTTTTGGTTTTTTTCTTCCTCTAAACAGTGTTTACAGATACCGTAAAATGTAGTCCTGTGAGCAGAAACTTTTCCATTAAACTTTTCCGATGCTTTTTCCACAATACCGTCAATTTCAGGTACGTCTATGTCTTGAATACAATGACAGTGTGTGCAGACAAAATGGCTGTGAGGGTTGGTATTGCAATCAAACCGGTCAGGGCCATTGTCTATGGAAATCTTTGTGATTTCCCCAAGCTCCACAAGAAGAGAAAGGTTACGGTACACAGTCCCCAGACTAATATTGGGAAATTCGTCTTTCATTTTCCCGTAAATACTGTCTGCGGTAGGGTGTTCCCTGCAGTTTCTTACGTATTCTCGGATACATTCCCTCTGTCGGCTGTATTTTAATGTAGCCATATACTCTCCTTTCTATCCGTCAGAAGAATCTGAGAGATTATCTTTTAGTAACAAGATTAATAACAATAATTGTTACTGATATTAAAATAGCATAGTTGATAAAAAAAAGTCAAGTATGTTTATGACGTTTTTTGAGAACAAAATGGAATAAGGTTATGCTCTTGAAGCGTAGGAATGTATTATTGTATACTTAATAGAAAGATTTATAGACATAAACAGGAAGGAATAAGGTAACGTGAGGGAACAACAAAAAGAAAACAGGACGACCATATGGAAGGCAGTTGGACTTATTGTATCGGCTTTTTTTATTGTTGCATATATCAGTATCCTTTTAAGCAGATTTGAAAAAGATGTAAGACAAGAAGAAACAAAGAGTCTGGTTCAGGCTATGGCAAGTTTATCTGACCAGGGTGCTGCCATGGTAGAAGAAAAGGTGAATGCTTCTTTACAAAACATAGGATATATTGCGAAATTGCTGGAAGAGAAAGAGGATATTAAAAGTGATGAGGTAATGGAGGGATTAAACAGGATTTTATCAGAGCAGGATACAGGCTTAAACCGTTTTGGTGTTGCTACCCCGGATGGTATCAGCCGGGTAAGTACCGGTGATATTGTGAATGTATCAGATCGTGATTTTTTTCAAAACAGCATACAGGGAAAGACTTTTGTCAGTGAGTCCATAGAATCAAAAATTTTAGATGAAGAAGTTTTTTTCTTGTTTTCACCTGTATTTGGAGTGCAAGGTGAAGTAAAAGGAGTGCTGTATGGTATTATCGAAACAGAGAATTATAAAATCTACGATAATGAAGATGTAACGGAGAATAATAAAAACCAGTATATTGTTGACTCAGAAGGTGACTATATCAGCAAATTTTTATACAGAGAGGCTATACTAAATCAGGAGAATCTGTTTTCGGATTTAAAAGCAGTGGGAAGTCAGATGTCTATGGGGGAAATCAGGCAGTATATGGAGAAAAAGCAATCTACCTATACGGAAATAGGACCGGAGGAAAATAGAGATTATGTCTATATTACACCAATCGGTATTAATGAATGGTATGTGGTTACTGTAGTGGACGGAGACTCCATGACAAGCAAGGTGTCCCATTTACAGGGACATGCCGTTCAGTTGACGGGCCAGATTTTAATTATTTTATTAATGTTTCTGGCTGGATATTTTGCTGTGGTCTCCTTTGAAAAGAGGAAAACAAAAAAGATAAACCGGGAACTGTGGATTCGGGACAGTATTTTTCAAATTGCTACAGATGAAATGGAAAGCTTTGTATTTCTTTATGATGCAATGAAAGACCAGATGGACTTTATGAATGATAGTATGAACAAACTTGGAATTCCACAGTCTATCAGGAACGCCTCAAAAGAAATGATAAATTGTGTTGATACCAGAAATAAGACTGTAATAGAGAAATTTATAAAACAGATGAAGATGGATATGCAGGCTCATCTGGAACGATCTGAGTGCGATATCACTGCAGAACAAAAAAGAGGAACCTGTTATTATCATGTAAAGATATCACATTTGTATGATAATAAGAACAGACCGGTTCGTTCCATTGGCATGATATACGATATTACGGAGAAGAGAATACGGGAAATACAGCTAGAAAAAGAAGAAAAACTGAGAAACCTGTTTATGACAGATACGGTTGCTTTCTGTGAAATCAATATCACCCAGGATAAGGTGTTGAAAAAGAACAATGAAGAGCAAATGCCATTGAGAAAATATAGTAATGCCTTTGAAACTTTTATGGAACACAGGGTATTGGAACAGTACAGGGAGCTGTTTCGGGATAAGTGTTCTCCCAAGAGTATAAGGCAGTATTTTCAAAACCAGGATTTCGATTATGACCTGGAATATGAATGTAGAAATGATGAGGGGATTGCATACTGGGTTGCCAGTGAGATTCACTTGAGTGAAGAACAGGGAGAGATTATTGCGTTTTTAACAATTCGTGATATTGACAGCAAGAAGAGAAAAGAGCTGCATTTGGAGCAGACAGCTGTTTATGATGCTCTTACCAGGGTTTATAATCGCAGCGCCGGAATACAGAAAATAAATCAGACTCTTGCTGGTATGGAGACAGAAGAGTCAGGAGTATTTATGATTTTGGATTTAGATGGGTTTAAGCGGTTAAACGATAATCTGGGACATATGACAGGAGACCGTGCCCTTGCAGAAGTGGCAAAAATTCTGGTCAAACATTTCAGAAGCTATGATGTAGTATGCCGCCTGGGGGGAGATGAATTCATTATATTTGCAAAAGGACTTCCAAAAGAGGTGCTGCATAAAGTTCTTTCCAGTTTGCTGAAAAAATTAGTACTCACTTATGGCAGCGGGGAGCAACAGGTAACAATCAGCGCGTCTGTTGGCGCAGTGTTTGCGCCAGGCAGGGGAGAGATTTTGTACAGCTTTATGAAAAAGCGGACAAGGCGTTGTATCTGGTAAAGAATGCAACGAAGAATGGCTATCGGATTTATGAATAAATGAAAAAGGGGATGCTGCTTACATCCCCATAGGTAAAACGAAGAAATACATGACAATAAAGTGGCAGATACTTCCTCCCATAACAAAAAGATGGAAAATTTCATGAGAACCAAAATTTTTATGATGGGAGTTAAAAATTGGTAATTTCAAAGCATAGATAATTCCCCCCACTGTATAAATGATGCCACCTGCCAGAAGCCATCCAAAACCGGCTGATGGAAGGGAATGGACAATGGGAACAAAAGCAAAGACACAGAGCCATCCCATGCCAATGTAAATCACAGAAGAGAACCATTTCGGGCAGTTTATCCAGCAAGCCTTAATAATGATTCCAATAATTGCCACAGCCCACACAGCCCCGCAGAGAAGGTATCCGGTAGTTCCCTGGAGTACAATGAGACAGACCGGGGTGTAGCTGCCTGCAATAAGGACGAAAATCATCATATGGTCTATTTTTCGAAGCCGGCGGTTTACTTTTTCTGTAGAATCTACGGTGTGGTAGATGGTGCTGGCTGCATAGAGTAAAATCATGCTGAGAATGAAAATTCCCATGGCAATGACATAAATACTGTCCGGTTCTCTGGCTGCCTTATGCAGCAGAGGGAGAGCTGCCAGGATGGCCATGATGCAGCCGATAAAATGAGTAATTGCGCTTCCGGGGTCTTTGATTTTAAATTTCATACATACCACTCCTGTTCTGTTTTTTATAGTATATGAATTGATTCATATGGTATTCATAAATTTTAGATGTAGTTTTAAAAACTATGTATTGATATATGTATACTACACCTGATTTTGAGAAATTGCAAGAGGGAAAATGTAGTTTTTTTATGAAATATTTGGTACAATAGTGACAGATTATTTGTAAAGTCAGGAAAGAAAGTATGAAAATTGCAATATTAGATGACGAACCTGTTTATTTGGACCTGGTACAGGGGATAATAGAAGATTTTGCAAAAAAAACAGAATTATTTATGAAATAAAAAAATATCAGTATTCCAGAGAGCTTTTTTGGGATTTGGAAGAAGGCGTGTATTATGATGCTTACATTCTGGATATTCAGATGCCGGATATGAATGGTATGGAGCTGGCTCATGCAATCCGGCTGAAATATCAGGAGCCTTTTATTCTTTTTGTTACCTCTTATTTGAAATACAGCCTGAAAGGGTATGAGTACGGAATTTTCCGGTATATTATGAAAGAGAGTGTGCAGGAAGAACTACCGCCTGCTCTGGAAGAAATGAAGAAAAAGATAGCAGGAAGAAGTCAGCAGTTCTATACCATAGAGACACAGTCTGTTCTTGCCAGAATGGCTTATGAAGATATTCTGTATCTGGATGTGGCAGGAAAATATGTGTATTTTCATACAAAACAAGGTGAAATCCGGGAGAGAACCTCTTTGCAGAAGGTATTTGCAGCTCTTGGGGCGCCGGAATTTGTTTATACAGATAAAAGTCATATTGTGAATCTAAAGCATGTGATGCAGTTAGAGGGAAATACAGTGGTCATGCGAAATCAGGAGCGGATTCCTGTGAGCATTCCACAGGGACAGAAGCTTAAAAAAACAATCAGTGATTATTGGAGAAGTTTATGTTAAGTGTCGGGCAGATCATCAGAATAGCAGAGGGAATCATTACAGTTCTAGTGGGTGTAAGGCTGGCAGTGGGTCAGGCCGGGTTTCGGAGAGAACGAAGAGGGGAATGGATTCGTGTGGCACTGTTGATTTCTGTATGTGTGATTCTGGAAATCGAAAATAGTTTTTACGAAAAATATTCTGCGCCTCTTTATACCTTCCATTATATTTACATGCAGTTGGTTTTGTTTCTTTTTTACAAAATTGATTTCTGGGAACTTTTTGCAAAAAATGTGCTTTATTGGATTAACCTTCAAGTGGTGCATTATTTTGTGCTGACCCTGGACTGTCTCAGAATAAATGAGTTTTTCCTGCAATATGTGGATGAGCGTTATCATAATCCATATACTTTATTTCATATGGTGTTTATGCTTTTTACCATGGGCGCAGTGCTTTTGCTGTGGTATACCAAAAGAAAAAGCGGTTTTATCCGCTGTCCAAATCCAAGGGGATATTTGTATTTGTCAGCACTGGCTGCGGGAGAAGCTGTGATTGCGAAACTTTTTTTTACCAAAGAACAGGCCATCAGTGTAGTGACCAGGGAGTTTGTCCTTTTTCTTGCTTTGCTGTTGTTTGTGTTTCTTTGCCTGTTCATTGTATTTCTGGTAATGCGTTATAACTGGGAAATTCAGTATCAGGACCAGATGCTCCGCATGAATTACAGAATGATGCGAAATCAATACCGGCTGGTAGAGGAAATGTATAATGAAAAAAGGCGGTATCTCCATGACATAAAACACCAGCATTTACTCCTGGAGGATTATCTGGTGCAGGGAAAGGAAGAAGAAGCACTATCCTATTTAAGAGAAATGAACCACAGTATGGAGCGGATATCAGGAAATCGGTACAGTGGGTTTACGGTCATTGATTTCATGTTGGATTATAAGATACAGCTTGCCAAAAAAGAAGGCATTGCTTTATGTTAGACATTCAGGTTTTGTTTTGTCCTTTGAAGCAGGATGAAATGTGTATTTTGTTGGGAAATCTACTGGACAATGCCATAGAGGCAGTTCGGGAGGTAGAGCGGAAAAAACGGAAAATCAAGGTTCGGATGATGACGCCCAACAATATGTTTCTGCTGGAAATCCAGAATCCCTATGAAGAGGTGCGTAAGAAGACAGAGCAGCAATATCTGACTACAAAAACAGACCATACGCTCCATGGACTTGGTCTTGGGAGTGTGAAACAAATTGTAGAGAAAAACGGGGGATTTCTGGAAATCAGTGATGAGAATCAGGAGTTTCAGGTCAATATAACCTTGATGGGAAAAGCCTCAGGTATAGACAGTCAAAAAGTCAAAGAATAAAGTCAAAACAGGAAAAAAAGGGTATTCTCTGATACAATAGAGTGGAAGAGAATATCCTTTTTGTTTACAGTGAAGGAGGGAACGGGAATGAAGATAAACTGGAAAAAAATAATGATAGCCGTTGGTTTGGGAATGGGCCTTCTGGGATGCACAGGGTGCAAAGAAAAAACAGTAGAGGAAAAAGAAAATCAGGATACCCTGACAATTTGCACACAACCCATTTATGTGGATAGTATGACAAAGCTGATAGAAACCTGGGAGTATTTTAACAAACCTCTAAAGGCAGAGTTGATTGTGATTCCAGACAGTCCGGATGAGGCAGAGATTAAAATATCGGAAATTCGTACAGAGATGCTGGCAGGAGGAGGGCCGGATGTATTTCTGGTGAGGGATAACAGATGTTTCAATGTTTCAAAGTGGGGGGAAGAGGTACAACCGATGCTTTTCCAAAATCCTGAAAAAGCTATGTATACCGGCACGTTTCTTCCTCTGGATGACTATATCAAAAATGCAAAGCATTTCAACCCGGAACATTATAACCCAGTGATTATGGAGGCGGGAAAAACAGAAGAAGGGCAGTGTTTGTTGCCTGTTGCGTATGATTATCGTGTCAGTTATTTTGAGGAACCTCAGGAAAACCCCATACAGATGCCGTTGCCTTCCTGGGACAGCCTGGTATCGGGGGAAGCAGGGCTTACCAGTACCATGTTTCCGGCCATAAATCATAGCTTTCCTGACCATTTGGGAGAGTATGCGGATTATGAAAACGAAAAGCTACTGTTATCAAAAGAAGAACTCTATCAATGTGTCCTGGATTCCATTGATTTTGGCATATTTGCAGAGAATGGTCCGGAAGTGAAGGGTCTGAATCTGGTCTGGGCAGAAGGAGATCTTGCCAGTTCTTTTGTAAGAAATTCAACGGGATATAAACAGAATCCTAACAGCCTTCTGGCAAATCCCAACAGAGAGGGAGGAATCAATGCAAATATTACTACATGGGCAGGAATCAATAAGAATACAAAAAGACCCAGTCAGGCATTTTCCTTTTTGGATTTGCTTTTTAGTGATGAAATTATGACCAGGGAGGGATTTCCGGAGGCAGGGAAATATGCAGGAAGCTCAACAGCGAGTTATTTCTTTGGTGTACCTTCACATCAGGAAGCATTTGAGAATGATTGTAAATATTTACCAGATGATACGGAGAAAGCGTTCAAGGCATTAAACAGTCAGATTAACAGTGTGCGTTTTTCCTCAGACTTGGATAAAGAGCTTCAAAAGATGCGTGATGCGTGCAGGGAAGCAAAGGGAAACGAAGAGGAACAGAGAGAAATTGTAAAGGAAGCTTATGAGAAGATAGAGCTGATGCTGGCGGAATAAAATTGCAGATGCGGGGGTGAGGGTATGAAGAAGTATGGGAAACAGGGCATCCGGGGGCTTTTGCTTATTGCTCCTGTGATGCTGGGGTGCATGGTGTTTTATGCAATACCGTTTTTTATGGTGGTGTGGTATTCCTTTCGCAGTGGAATGGGAGGGCAAAGTGTTTTCACTGGACTGGAGAATTATAGAGGTGTTCTGGAAAATCCTGTGTTTCAGCTTGCAGCAGGCAATACGCTGAAGTTTTTCCTTATTGGCCTGCCTTTGATTCTGATTCTGGCCTATGGGATTGCCCTGCTTTTGAAGTCACAGGTGCAAAAATTTGCTTTCATGAAACCAGTACTGCTTTTTCCGTATATTATGCCGGTGACAGGGACAGTATTGCTGGCAGATGTGTTTTTTTCAACCAGTGAGCCCGGACTTGGGAGCATTCTGGCGCTGTATTTGTGGAAGAATACAGGTTACAGCATGATTCTTCTGTTGGCAGGACTGATGACCATACCACAGGAGCAGTATAATTGTGCGAAATTAGATGGCGCCGGGGAAATTCAGATGTTTTTCTATATTACTACGCCACAAATGTGGTATTCCCTGTTTTTTACATTTTTGTTCTCCATGATTAATGGGTTTAAATGCTTCAGGGAAATCTTTCTTCTGGGAGGAGAGCATCCGGGAAAACAGGTATATATGCTGCAGCATTATTTGAATAATAATTTTGAGAGTCTAAACTACCGGAATCTGTCTGCAGTGTCGGTGCTGTTGTTTCTGGTAATCGCTGTTGTTTTGGGACTTGCTTATGTGGGAGTTCTTGGGAAGGAGGCATATAAATCATGAAAAAACTTTTTTTCGGGATATTATTTCTTATCTGTATTCTTCCCTTTGGGATTGTGCTGGTAAACAGTGCTTATGAACAGGGAGGACTGTCTTTTCAGGCTTATTATGATGTGTTTCTGGGAACGCCCAGGTATTTATTTCGATTCTGGAAAAGTCTTGGTATTTGTATGGTGATTGCAATGGGACAGGTTGTGATTGCTGCTCTTGCAGGATATGGATTTGGAAAATTTCAGTTTCCATGTAAACAACTTATGCTTTTTTTTCTTATGATTCTAATGGTTTTGCCTTTGCAGGTAACCCTGGTGCCGGGGCATGTGGTCTTAAATAAAATGGAACTTTTGCAGACTCAGTGGGCGTTGATTCTGCCCAGTATTTTTCTTCCTCTTGGAACCATTCTTATGACACAGAGCTTTGGGGCTCTTTCAGACGAAATGCTTCAGGCGGCAGTTTTGGATGGATGCAGCACCATGCAGAGCCTTATTCGCGTAGGTGTGCCAAATGTAAGGGGAAGTCTGGTATGCGTGGGGATTCTGTCTTTTCTGGATAGTTGGAATATGGTGGAGCAGCCCATTGCCTATTTGAAGGATTTTGAGAAATATCCCCTTTCAGTGCGCTTGCCTACGTGTCGCCGGGAGAGCCAAAACAGCAATTTGTAAGCTGCATTTTAGTTCTTTTGCCCCCATTGATTCTGTTTACACTTTTTAATAAGGATTTGGTAGAGGGAATTACCTTTGGAGAGGAGAAATGAGTATGAAAGGAATCTGTACCCTTGGATTTATTCTCTGGGTTGTGATTTTCTGTACCATTGCTTCTGTGTACGTTGAGCGGCAGATGGCCAATCCGGTGGTGAGTATTGCCCCTGTTTTGAAAGATGAAAACACTTCTGATGGTGTGGTTCCACTGGATGTACTGACAGAGTATGAAACAGAAATGACCGTGTTTGAAATGAGAAATGATAAAGAAGGATGGAAGACAGGGCTTCGTGCGTGGCCTGTTGAGTCTGGTTATATGGTAGGTGAGGAGGAGGTTACAATTATAGGGGCAGTACCAGAGCCTTATATTCTTCGTTATGCCGCAAGACCCGTATTTCCAGGACAGTTGGTAGAGGTGTCTACCAGTTAGAAACAGGGAACTATTCTTATTTGCTTATAAAGGAGAACGGGGAGACGGAATTGTTTGCCATGGATGGAGCCAGACCTTTTATGAGTAAGCAGACAAAAAGCCTTCTGGAAATTCCTCAGGAATCAACTCTTTACTGTTTGGAGGAGGTTCGTGATTTCTGTAAGACCTTTCCACTGGCAGCGGGTGTTGGGGCGGTGCTTTGCAGTGTTATTTTTCTCTGGATATATTGTTTGTTTCACTGGAAGAATATAAGGATTTGCAGGAAAAAGATTGCGGTAAATGCCGGTCTGGGAGTTGGACTTTTGTCTGTAGCGTGGATTATCTTTGTATATCTCAAATTTCCACCCTCTATGCTGCCGGAAAAAAATATTTTAGAGCTGGGACATTATAAAAGAGAACTAGGGGAAATTTTAAAGGCTATAAAACCATTATCCCAAGAAGCGGCTCTGGATGTGATACAGGTATTTCAACAGAATATCTGGATTAGCGCAGGAGTTTTTCTTGCAGGGGTGTTGACATTTCTGCTTTTGATGATAAAATTTAACAAATTGACAAGTTAAAAACTCAAATAAAGCAGAGGAAGAGTGGAACAAAATGGAGCAGAAATTATTGTTTTTTGATATAGATGGAACGTTAATTACAGAGGGAGCCGGAGTGCTGCCGGAAAGTACCAGGGAGGCAATCCGGCTGGCCCAGGATAGTGGACATCTATTGTTTGTGAATACAGGAAGAACCAGAACAAGTCTGCCACAAAAGATTACAGAATTGGGATTTGATGGTTATGTGTGTGGCTGTGGAACACAGATTTTCTTAAAAGAAGAGGAGCTTTTGCATGCCAGACTCACTAACAATTTGTGCTGCCAGGTGGTAAAAACAGTGCGGGAATATGGAATTCCAGCGCTGTATGAGGCAGCAGATGCAGTCTATTTTGACTATCAGATACCAGATAAAGAAAATCAGGCAAAAAAGATAGAAGATACTTTTGGGATTCGTGGAAAAGACATTGAGGAAATTTTTCAAGATGAGCAAAGGTGTATGATAAGCTGTTGCTGATTCTGAAATCAACGGGGAAAAGCAAGGAATTAAAAGAGTATTTATCCCAGTATTTTGAATGTATTGACAGGGGCAATTTTATGTATGAAATGATTCAAAAAGGCTATTCTAAAGCAACGGGAATCCACTTTTTATGTGAGTATATGGGGAAAACTCTGGAAGATTGTTATAGCTTTGGGGATAGTGAAAATGACAGGGCAATGCTGGAGGCAGTTCCAAACAGCATTGCCATGGGAAATGCCCAGGAATCTATTAAAAACACTTGTGCCTATGTGACGGAGGACGTGGAAAATCATGGTATTTATAAGGCTATGAAACATTTTGGGCTGATTTAAAAACAGTTTTGGAATAAGAGAAAAAGAAGAGAGATTGTTATTTATAAAATCGACTTGACAGCACTCTTCTTTTTTTATATAATAAATTTAACGCAATGCGTATATTAAAGGAGGAAAATATGGGAAGAGGAAAAGAAGTAAAAGCGTTGAGAGAGCAGATGGGAATGAACCGCAGAGAATTTTGTGATTATTTTGGGATTCCATATCGGACGGTACAGGATTGGGAAGCGGAGAAAAGAGAATTACCGGATTATGTATTGCGATTGTTAAAGTACCGCGCTGAAAGTGAAAAAATAGTACATAAGGAATAGATGGATTTTATGATTTAAAGCAATAATTGATAGAGCAAAAGAAGCGTGCAAAGCAAGTGGAAATGAGGTTGAGGACCATTTTGCCGACGTTGGCAAAATGATAGATTTGCCAACGCCAGAGAAAAGCATTAAGCAGATTATTATAAAAAATCTAACAAATTAACAAGTTTAAAATTCAAATAGATATAGAATGCATCTGAGAAAAATTATATAATAAGGAATCATAGGAAGTGTGAAAAATCATGGCATTTGTAAGGCTATGAAACAGGTTGATTTGATTTTATAATTTGACAGGAGGATGCAGAAATGGGGATTGTATGCAAAAATCATGTGTTTACTCTTCAGACAAAGAGTTCCACATATCAGATGAAGGAAGAAGGGGGATTTTTATTTCATAATTATTATGGGCCTGTGATTGGAGATGTGGACATGTCCTATCTGGTATGCCCTATGGACAGAGGTTTTTCCGGACAGCCTCAGGAAATTGTGGACCGGCGTTTTTCACTGGATACCAGACTTTTAGAGTATTCTGCTTATGGAACAGGTGATTACAGGGATTATTGCCTTCATGCAGTTTATGAAGATGGCAGCCATGTAACAGATTTACGATTTGTATCTTATGAAGTGAAAGAGGGAAAATATGCCCTGGAAGGCCTGCCCGCTATGTATCAGGGAGAAGAAAAAGCGGAAACACTGGAAATCACCTTAAGAGATGAATACAAGAATCTGGAAGTGGTTTTGTATTATGGTGTATTTGAAGATTTGGACGTGATTACAAGAGCATGTAAGATTGTAAATCAAAGTGAGGAGCAGGTGCGGCTTTTGAGAGCATATTCCATGGGACTTGATTTTGATAACAAGGATATGGATATGCTGCATTTTTATGGACGTCATGCCATGGAGAGAAAGATGGAGCGTTCTCCTTTGCAGCATGGATTCCAGGGAGTGGAAAGCAGAAGAGGATATTCCAGTCATCAGCAGAATCCCTTTGTGATTTTATGTAAACAGGATGCCAATGAGGAGTATGGCTGGTGCTATGGCGCATCCTTTGCATACAGCGGCAATTTTTCTATTCAGGCAGAAGTATCTCAAATGGATCTTACACGTCTTACGGTAGGAATCCAGGATACACAGTTTGAGTTTCATTTAGAGCCGGGGGAATCCTTTACTGCGCCGGAAGTCATTCTTTCCTTTTCAGAAAATGGACTGGGTCAGCTTTCCAGAAATTACCATAAGGCGATCCGTCACAATTTGTGCAGAGGAAAGTATAAAACAGAAAGAAGACCAGTGCTGATTAACAACTGGGAGGCAACCTATTTTGACTTCACACCGGAAAAGCTGGTGGCTATTGCAAAAGATGCCAAAGAGCTGGGAATTGAAATGCTGGTTATGGATGATGGCTGGTTTGGAAAGCGTGACAGTGATTACAGCGGGCTGGGAGACTGGTTTGTAAATGAGAAGAAATTAAAGGGCGGATTAAAGAATCTGGTAGAGGAAGTGAACAAAGCCGGAATGAAATTTGGTATCTGGTTTGAGCCGGAGATGATTTCAGAGGACAGTGATTTGTACAGGGCACATCCGGATTGGGCGCTTACTGTACCGGGACGCTCTTTTACACGGGCCAGACATCAGTTGGTTCTGGATTTTTCCAGGGAAGATGTGAGAACTTATATTTTTGATAGAATGTGTGAAATTCTGGAAAGCGCCAATATTGAATATGTAAAATGGGATGCAAACAGGCATTTAACAGATGTCTGGTCTGCGAAATTGCCTGCGGGACAGACAGGGTGAGGTGTTCCACAGGTATATTCTGGCTTGTACGATTTCCTGGAAAAGCTTACTCAGCGATTTCCGAATCTGCTAATTGAAGGATGCAGCGGAGGCGGCGGAAGATTTGATGCAGGCATGATGTATTATCATCCGCAGATTTGGTGCAGTGATGATACCGATGCCATAGAACGTTTGGATATCCAGTATGGTACATCCTTTGGTTATCCTATTTCTACTGTTGGTTCTCATGTGTCTGTATGCCCGAACCACCAGACTGGCAGAAGTGTATCCATGAAGACCAGGGGAATTGTAGCTATGGCAGGCACTTTTGGCTATGAATTAGACATTACCAGACTGTCTCAGGAAGAAAAAGACATGGTAAAAATCCAGGTTGAGGAGTTTAAGAAGTACTATTCTCTGATTCAGCAGGGGGATTATTATCGTCTTACTGACGATGGACGGAAATCTCCTTATGTTGCCTGGGAATTTGCAGCAGAGGATGGAACAGAGGCTCTTCTGAATGTGGTGACCCTGAGAGTCCGGGCATATGCTATGCCGTATACAGTTCGTATAAATGGCTTAAAACCAGAGGCAGTTTATGAGGTAGAAGGAACAGGAGAGAAGTATTCGGGCGCGGCTTTGATGAACGGTGGATATCTTCTTCCTGTGATATGGGATGATTATCAGAGCGTGCAGGTACACTTTGTAGAGTGTTGTGAATAAAGGAGGCAAAAGCGGATGGAATTTAAGCTTTTAGAACGGGAATTTTGGTACGGTGGCGCAGTTTATGAGGGATACAGACAGCCCATTGGAGAAGAGGACTGCATAGAATGGGATTTCAGGGAAAATCCTACGGACAATCAGTTAATGCCTTTGTTTCTGTCCAGCAAGGGAAGATATCTGTGGAGCGAAGAAGGCTTTAAAATCTGCTTTGATAAAGGAAGGGTTCAGGTAGAAGGAGAAGCAGAGATTTTGCTGAAAGAAGGATTTGAAAACCTGCGTGGGGCTTATCTTGCTGCCATGAAGCGCATTTTCCTTTCCATGATATTAAACTTTCAAACCGTTTTTTTGAAGCGCCTGTGTACAATACCTGGATTGAACTGACCTTTTATCAGAAGCAGGATAAGGTGCTGGAATATGCCAGGGGAATTCTGGACCATGGTTTGGAACCAGGTGTGTTAATGATTGATGACGGATGGTCTCCTTATTATGGAAAATGGGAGTTTCGAAAAGATTATTTCCCAAATCCAAAGGAAATGTTGAAACAGCTTCATAACATGGGATTTCAGGTGATGTTGTGGATTTGTCCCTTTGTTACGCCTGATACTGTGGAATACCGAGAGACCAGAGATAAGGGACTGCTTATAGAGACCCCGGAAGGTAAAACAAGAATTATCGAGTGGTGGAATGGATTTTCTGCCGGTCTGGATCTGACCAATCCGGAAGCAATAGGATGGCTGAAAGAACAGATGGATGAATTACAGGAGCTTGGAGTGGATGGGTTTAAATTTGATGCCGGTGACCCAAGGTATTACACACCAGGAGATAAGATGTGCCAGGATGTGAATACCAATGAAATGTCCAGATTATGGGCAGCTTTTGGTGAGCAGTATGCATTTAATGAATTGCGTACCTGTTTTAAGACCGGCGGATACTCTCTGATGCAGAGGCTTTGCGACAAGCACCATTCCTGGAAAGAGAACGGAGTAGGCGGTCTGATTCCGGGAACTCTGATTCAGGGGCTTACAGGACATCCGTTTGGCAGCCCGGATATGATTGGCGGGGGCGAGTACCTGAGCTTCTGGGAAGATTATGAGAAAAAGTTTGAGCCGGAATTGTTTGTGCGGTATTGTGAAGTGGCTGCATTAACGCCGGTTATGCAGTTTTCTGCAGCGCCATGGCGGCTTTTGGGAGAGGAAGATTATCAGAAGGTATTAAAAGCCATGGAAGTGCGGAAAAAATATTTGCCACAGATTCTGGAAGCAGTGGAATGTGCCAAAAAGACAGGAGAGCCTGTTGTGCGTCATATGGAATATGTATTCCCCGGTCAGGGCATGGAAAGACTGATGGATCAGTTTATGATTGGAGATACACTGCTGGCAGCGCCTGTTGATAAAAAAGGCATAATGCAGCGCAAGGTGCGGCTTCCACAGGGAAAATGGCGTCTGGGTGAGTGTGTTCTGGAAAGCAAAGGAGAAGATTTCGTTCTGGAACAGAAGGATGGACCATTGGTGCTGGAAAGATGTGAATAGAATAAAAAGAAGAAAAATCACTGTATCCCTCAAAGTGGGAGCAGTGATTTTTATGCGAAAAACGGTTTAATTTTCGTCTTCTTTTGCCTCTAAAAACGGTTTGAACATCCGGTACAGCAAAAGAGAATCGACATAAGCAGTAAGCGCAAAACCGAAAAAGAACCAGCAACAGGCATACAGGGGCATAAGTTCTAAGTCCTGGTAAGTCATGTACATAGGAAGAATGGTAATTACTGCAATAAGCAAGGTAGAAGGAAAATGTAAAAATGCAAACACATAGGCATTTTTAATGAGGTTTATGGTTGTGTTGGCAAATGCGGCAATTACAGGAAAAATATACAGAGCCAGAACTACTACAAGCCCTGTGATTCCAAGGGAAAGATAAAACAGAGGTTTGCTTGCCGCAGAGGTCGTGCTTTCCAGGAACCGGATGTTGGTGAATAGCAGGAAACCAACTGCCAGAAGTCCAAGCCAGACCAGGAGAGATTGCCGGAAGTTTTCTTTAAAAGCGCGGAAAAAGGTTTTGGTAGTACCGTTATTGTTGCCTTTTACTGTGCGCAGCATACAGTGATAAAGAGCTGTCAGCGAAGGGCCAATGGTAATAATGGGGATGCAGCAAAGGATAAAGAGCAGATTTGCGATTACAATGTCACCGATCTTATTTAAGAAAATATGAATAATATTATCTTCGTTTAGTAAATTCATAATGTGTCCTTTCTGGCATAAGCATAAATTTCTACAGGGTATTTTAGCATTAATTTGTGTGGAATGCAAAGCAAATGATGAAATTACTATTTTTAATAGGAGGTATATGCAAAAATGATAACAACAATATGTAATAATGGCGTAAAAACAAGTGAAAAAGTGAGGGGGAAACATAGCAAAAATAAGTTATAAGCAACAAAAGTACAATGATTATAGCAGAAGAAAAGACAATTTAATACAAAAAAGTACAATAGTAGACAAAGAAAGTTGGATAGTATTTATCAAATCATACAAATAAACAACATTTTTACATATATGAAACACATATGGCTATTTAACATAATAACATATGCAACTATAATAAATGTACTGGCTGATACAGAGTAGATATCGGCAATATGACGAAAAATGTTAAAGGGAGGAAAAAATCATGAAATTTAAAAAAGTAATGGCGTTAGCACTTGCAAGTGCAATGGTATTTTCAATGACAGCTTGTGGCGGTTCTTCTGATGACGGAAAAAAAGAAGAAGGAACAGAGGCAAATAAGGAATCTGATAAGGGTTCTGATTCCAAAGATGTAGAATTATCTGTTTCTATTTGGGATGCAAACCAGGAACCTGGTATTAAAGAAATCCTGGCAGACTTTACAGAAGAAACAGGAATCAAAACAAAGCTCAGTGTGGTAAAATGGGAAGAATACTGGACCATGCTGGAAGCAGGCGCACAGGGTGGTTCTCTTCCTGACGTATTCTGGATGCATTCTAATGAAAGCGAAAGATACATGTCCAATGATATGCTTCTTGACCTGACAGATAAGATTGCAGAGAGCGATAAGATTGATCCGGAAAACTATCCGGAAGATATCTGGGGCTTATATACATATGATGACAAATATTTTGCAGTACCAAAAGACGTGGATACCATTGCTCTTTGGTACAACAAGGCTATGTTTGATGAAGCCGGACTGGCGTATCCTACAGCAGACTGGACCTGGGATGATGTGACAGAAGCAGCTAAGAAACTGACAAAAGAAGATGGAAGCCAGTATGGTCTTGCGTTAAGAAATGATAATAACCAGGCAGGATATTATAATCTGATTTATGATAATGGCGGATATATTATCAGTGATGATAAGACAAAGTCCGGTTGGGATGATCCAAAAACCATTGAAGCTATGGAAATGCTGGAAGGCTGGATTAAAGATGGTGTAATGCCTCCACTTGAGGTAATGGCTGAAAATGGTGAAGATGTACTCTTCCAGTCTGGTAAAGTAGCTATGGTTCCACAGGGCTCCTGGATGGTTGCAGCTTACAGAGACAACGAGTACACAGCAGAAAACTGTGATTTGGTAGAACTTCCAAAAAGCGCTACAACAGGAAGAAGAGTATCCTTATATAATGGTCTTGGATGGGCAGCAGCAGCAAATGGCGAACATACCGAAGAAGCATGGAAATTAATCGAATATCTTGGCTCTGAAGAAGCACAGAAAAAACAGGCTGAACTTGGAGTTACAATGTCAGCTTACAATGGAACTTCTGATGCATGGGCAAAATCAGCAGATTTTAATCTTCAGGCTTATATCAACATGATGGAAGATATGGAAATCAGACCATACTCCAAAACAACTGTTACATGGGAAAATGAAGATAATGAAATCTTAAAAGGTGTTTATCTGGGTGAAAAATCTATGAAAGATGCTTGTAAAGAAATGGCTGAACAGATGAATGAAAAGCTGGCAGAAGAAGGAAAATAATTTTTAGTACAGGATATTTTGTAACAGATAGTTAAAGATAAGAAGGGCTGTCGCTGGGAAATATCAAAAAGCGGCAGCCCTTTATTAAAAAAAGGAGTGGATTGGCGTGGCAAAGAAAGGAAAACCTGCACGTACAGGCAGACAACGTAGCGAATGCCTATGGGGCTGGATGTTTATACTTCCGACCATGATAGGGTTGATTGTATTAAATATTATTCCTATTTTCCAGACTGTTTACCAGAGTTTTTTCAAAACCGGTGATTTTGGCAAGGGGAATATCTTTATTGGAGCAGAAAACTATATCAAAGTTTTTGGAGATTCTGAAGTATGGCAGGCATTGCTGAATACAGTAAAATATGCCATTGTGGAAGTTCCTTTCTCAATTATTATTGCGTTGGTGCTGGCTGTGCTTTTGAACCGGAAGATGAAAGGGCGTTCTGCATACAGAACCATTATTTTCCTTCCTATGGTAGCGGCGCCGGCTGCAGTTGCTATGGTCTGGAGATGGCTGTTTAACTCAGAGTTTGGTTTGATTAATAATGTATTTCATACAAATGTGAAATGGATTTCGGACCCTAAGATTGCGGTATTTTCCATTGCTATTATTGGTGTATGGTCTATTATTGGCTATAACATGGTATTGTTCCTCTCCGGTTTGCAGGAGATTCCTCATGATTATTATGAGGCTGCGCAGTTGGATGGAGCGACTGGAATTAAAAGCTTTTTCCATGTGACTCTGCCATTGTTATCTCCAACGATTTTCTTTGTACTGGTAACACGTATCATTGGTTCTCTTCAGGTGTTTGACCTGATTTATATGGTTATGGACAGAACAACCCGGCATTGGAGAAAACACAGTCTCTGGTATATCTGTTCTATCAGTATACATTCGTAAACAAGAACATGGGTTATGGTGCAACGATTGTAGTTCTTCTTCTTGTTCTTACTATGATTATTACAGTGTTCCAGATGATTGGACAGAAGAAATGGGTATTTTACAATTAAGGGGGAAGCAGAATGAAGAGTATGGAAACAAAAAAGAAAATTGTTACGGTTGTGATACACGCCGTGTTGATTTTTGTATCAATTACAATGCTGGTTCCTTTTTTATGGATGATACTTACTGCATTTAAATCTGTTACAGAAGCAACATCTGTAAATCCCTTTGTAATCTTTCCAAAGGTATGGAGAACAGATTCTTTTAAAGCAGTTATGGAAAATATGAACTTCCTGTTATTGTATAAGAATACATTGCTGCTGATTTTCTTCCGTGTATTATGCGCAGTACTTACAGCGACTATGGCAGGTTATGCCTTTGGCCGTTTGCACTTTAGAGGAAAAAATTTCTGCTTTTCCCTGGTGCTGATTCAGATGATGGTTCCGGCGCAGATTTTCCTGATTCCACAGTATTTGATGGTAAGTAAAATGGGTATGCTGAATACTATTTTTGCTCTGGTATTTCCAGGTGTGGTAACTGCATTTGGTACTTTCCTGCTTCGTCAGGGTTATATGGGACTTCCCAATGATCTGGAAGAAGCGGCCAGACTGGATGGATGTAATATTGGACAGACCTTCCTGTATATTATGGCGCCTCTTACCAGATCCAGCATGGTAGCCCTTGGAATCTTTACTGCAGTGTTTGCGTTTAAAGACCTGATGTGGCCAATGATTGTAAATACAGATAAGGATATGCTGGTATTGTCTTCTGCTCTGGCAAAAATGCAGGGACAGTATGCATCTAAGTTCCCGGAACTTATGGCGGCATCTTTGATTGCATGTATTCCTATGATTATTATTTATGCGATTTTCCAGAAACAGTTTATCGAAGGAATTGCAACCAGCGGTGGAAAATTATAAGATTAAAAAATGAAGGACAGGCTGGTGCAGGGATTGCGCCAGCCTTATTGAAATTTTAGGAGGAAATTTATGGGAATTATCTTTCATGAACAGGAAAAAACCTTTCATCTTTATAATAAGGAAGTAAGTTATATCATTCGGGTTATGGAGAACGGACAGTTAGAAAACCTGTACTACGGAAAAGTCATTCGGGACAGGGAAAGTTTTATGCATTTGCATGAGGCAATTTCCCGTCCGCTGACTTCTGTGTGTGTGCCGGAACCTGGAGTATTATCCATGGAATACACGAAACAGGAATATCCGGTGTACGGAACAGGGGACTACAGGAGTCCTGCCCTTAGTATTTTACAGGAAAATGGAAGCCGGATTGTGAATTTTACTTATGTTTCCCATGAAATTTATCAGGGGAAAAAGTCTTTGTCACCTCTTCCGGCAGTATATACAAATAATGAGCATGAGGTGTGTACTCTGGAAATCTGTCTGCATGATGAAGTGATAAACACAGATTTGATTCTTTCCTACACAATGTTTGAGGAGTATCCGGTGATTACCAGGAATGCAAAGCTTGTGCACAAAGGAGAAGAAGTATTGTTTTGGACAGAGCCTTGAGTATGAGTGTGGAATTTCAGGATATGGATTTTGAATGGTGCATTTGTCCGGTGCGTGGGCAAGAGAACGCTATGTGAAGGAACGGAAATTAGAGATGGGTATCCAGGCAGTGCAGGGAATCCATGGTACTGCCGGAGGGGCAGAACATAATCCGTTTCTGGCTTTAAAGCGTCCTGATACAACAGAGAGTCAGGGAGAAGTTTATGGATTCAGTCTGGTATACAGCGGAAATTTTCTGGCGCAGACAGAGGTATCTACGTTTGACATGACAAGAGTGCTTATGGGGATTCATCCCGAAGGATTTCACTGGAAGCTGGAAACAGGAGAGAGTTTTCAGACGCCGGAAGTTGTTATGGTCTATAGTGACCGGGGGCTGAATAAAATGAGCCAGGTTTATCACCGCCTGTACAGGAAGAACTTAATGCGCGGTCAGTGGAAAGAACAGCCAAGACCGATTTTGTTAAATAACTGGGAAGCAACTTATTTTGATTTTACAGAGGAAAAGATTCTTTCTATTGCAAAAAAGGCAAAAGAAGCAGGTGTGGAGCTGTTTGTTCTGGATGACGGCTGGTTTGGCGCAAGAAATGATGATTACAGAGGTCTTGGTGACTGGTATGTAAATCTGGAAAAATTGCCGGATGGCATTGCCGGACTTTCTCGTAAGGTAGAAGAAATGGGGCTGAAATTTGGTCTGTGGGTAGAGCTTGAGATGGTGAACAAGGACAGTGATTTGTACCGGGCGCATCCAGACTGGATTGTTGGTGTGCCGGAAAGATTTGAGTCCCATGGAAGGCATCAGCATGTATTGGATTTTTCCAGAAAAGAAGTGGTGGATTATATTTATGAAATGATTTCCAAAATTCTCCGGGAGTCCAGGATTTCTTATATTAAGTGGGATATGAACCGCTATATGTCTGAACCTTACAGCAGAGGTTTAGCTGCTAAAGACCAGGGAAAAATGATGCACCGGTATATTCTTGGAGTTTATGATTTGTATACAAGGCTCACAGAGGAATTTCCTGAGATTCTCTTTGAATCCTGTGCAAGTGGTGGCGCCCGGTTCGACCCGGCAATGCTGTTTTTTGCTCCCCAGACATGGACCAGTGATGATACAGATGCTTCTGAACGGGCAAAAATTCAGTATGGGACATCTTATGTTTATCCGCTGGTCAGCATGGGCTCTCATGTTTCGGCTGTGCCGAACCATCAGCTTTTGAGAATCACACCCCTTTCTACCAGGGCGAATATGGCATATTTCGGAACCTTTGGATATGAGCTTGACCTGAATCTTCTGAGCGAAGAAGAAATGGCTCAGGTAAAAGAACAGGTGGCATTTATGAAAAAATACCGCAGGCTCATTCAGGTAGAAGGAGACTTTTACCGTTTACTTAGTCCTTTTAAGGGGAATGAAACTGCATGGATAGTGGTATCTCCTGACAAGAATCAGGCAGTAGCAGCTTTTATCAGAGGCTGAATAAGATTAATGCGTCCTGGCTGCGTTTTCGCCTGGAAGGATTGGACAAAGATACTTTGTATGAGGTAAAATGTAACGATACAGTATACCGGGCTTATGGAGATGAGTTAATGTACGCAGGGATTCCTGTAGACAGAGAACTTTTAAATAAAGAAGGCGGGGATTTTGCATCATTGCTCTATGTGATTGAAAAAGCAGAACCATAAAGTCCGAAAAGTAAAGGAGTGGATTGCTTGAGCCGTACAATGGGGTTTACCAGTCATGCCAGATATAAATGTCTGGAGGATTTGCAGAAAGATTCTGTAGATTTGTGCCTGACATATTGTGGCTGGGAATATTGTGAGTCCGGCTACCGTTTTGGGCCAAATAAGAGGGAAGCTATGTCCTTCATGTGGTAAAAGAAGGGCAGGGCACACTGGAAATAAATAAGAAAAAATATAAGCTGGGGCCCAAAGATGCATTTCTGATTCCTCCGGGAGTAGAGGCATGGTATGAAGCTGATAAGGATGATCCCTGGTGTTATATGTGGATTGGCTTTGTTGGATTGAAAGCAGATGAATGTGTCAGCGGCGCCGGATTTTCTCTTAAAAATCAACCCGTAAAATTGGATGTATGGAAAAAATCTCAGCTTATATTGACCGGATGCTGGAAGCGCATCAGCTTTCCTATGGGGACGAACTGACCAGAAATGCCATGCTGATGTTGTGTTTTGCGGCATTTATGGAAGATTATGCAAAAAATTCTGTGGAAGACGGAACAAATAATGGGCGTTCTTATCCGGGGTCTGTGTATGTGAAACACGCTATGGAATATATGAAGGATCATTACAGTGAGCCTTTGAGAATTGGACAACTGGCGGATTTTATAGGGGTAAACAGAAGTTACCTTACCAGCAGTTTTAAGAAGGCAGTGGGATGTTCTCCCCAGGAGTTTTTGGTAAATTTAAGAATTGAAAAGGCGAAATCCCTGTTAAAGAAGACGGATTTGTCTGTTAATGCAGTGGCCGCTTCGGTGGGGTATGCGGATCAGCTTGCATTTTCAAAAGTATTTAAGCAGCACTGCGGAAAAAGTCCGCGTATGTACAGGGAAGAAAAGATGGAACTGATTGTTATGGGGCAAAGGGATATGCTGCCCAGGATAAAATGTAAATGTAAGAGAGGAAGGTAAAGATTATGGTGAAAATTACGTTTATGGGTGCAGGAAGCACGGTGTTTGCAAGAAATGTATTGGGAGATTGTATGTGTACGCCAGCGCTTTGCGAAAGTGAAATTGCATTATATGATATTGATGCCCAGAGGCTGGAGGATTCCAGAATTATTTTGAGTGCCATTAATCATAATGTAAACGAAGACCGGGCTGTGATTAAAACCTATTTGGGCGTGGAGAATCGTAAAGAGGCTTTAAGAGATGCGGATTTCGTCGTAAATGCAATTCAGGTGGGCGGCTATGACCCGTGTACAATTACAGATTTTGAGATTCCGAAAAAATATGGTTTAAAGCAGACCATTGCAGATACCTTGGGAATCGGGGGAATTATGCGTGCGCTTAGAACCATTCCTGTACTGGAGGAGTTTGCAAGGGATATGGAAGAGGTGTGTCCAAATACTTTATTCCTGAATTATTCCAACCCTATGGCAATGCTTACAGGTTATATGCAGAGATATACCAAAATCAGAACCGTAGGTTTGTGTCATAGTGTACAGGTATGTTCTGAGAAATTATTGGAAAAACTGGATATGCAGGATAAATTAGAGGGCAGACAGGAATTAATCGCGGGAATTAACCACATGGGATGGCTGCTGGAAATCCGGGATAAAGATGGAAATGATTTATATCCGGAAATCAGAAAGCGCGCGGCAAAGAAAAACGCCTCTGAAAAGCATGATGATATGGTGCGTTTTGAGTACATTCGCCATCTGGGATATTACTGCACAGAATCCAGTGAACATAATGCAGAGTACAATCCGTTCTTTATTAAGAATAAATATCCTGAGATGATTGAGAAATTCAACATTCCTCTGGATGAATATCCAAGACGCTGTATCAATCAGATTGAAGGATGGGAAAAAGAGAGGGAAGATATCTTAAAGGATGGAAAGATTACCCATGAGAGAAGCCATGAGTATGCTTCTTATATTATGGAGGCTGTAGTGACAGATAAGCTTATAAAATTGGCGGAAATGTGTTGAATGAAGCTATATTGAAAACCTTCCGGCAGACGCTGTGTGGAAGTTCCTTGTTATATTGACGGAACAGGAGTGCATCCAACAAAAGTGGGAAAACTGCCGACACAGCTTGCGGCTATGAATATAACAAATATTAATCCCCAGCTTTTAACCATTGAGGCGGCAGTAACCAAAGACCGTCAGAAAATTTACCAGGCGGCCATGATGGACCCCCATACAGCGGCAGAGCTGAATATTGATGATATTATCCGTATGTGTGATGAGTTAATTGAAGCTCATGGGGAGTACATGAAGGATTATCAGTAGGAATTTGTAGAATTTCTCCATTGATTCTAAAGGATTCTTTCTTGCGGCTCAGATTTTAGAAGTGTATAATTACATTATCAAATTAAAATGTGAGCGACAGGGGGAAGAGAATTGAAAGAGGAACTTAAAAAATTCAACAAAACAAAGGAACGGTTAATTTGTATTGATTCAGATGGATGCGTCCTGGATACCATGGAGATTAAGCATATGCGGTGCTTTGGTCCATGCCTTGTTCATGAATGGGATTTGGCGAAGTATCGGGAAGAAATCATAAGACTGTGGAGAAAAATTAATCTTCTCAGTAAAGACCGGGGAGTAAATCGCTTTGTGGGACTGGGAAAGGTGCTGGAAGATATTAATGAGAACTATTTTCGTGTGGAAGGTCTTGATGGTTATCAGGAGTGGGTAAAAAGTGCCAAAGAATTATCCAACGAAAGCGCAGCTAGGGCTTATGAAGAAACAGGAAATCCATGTATTAAGAAAGCGCTGGAATGGTCGGAATTAGTAAATCAGTCTCTTATGATGGTGTCCATGAGCAAGAAACAACCCTTTGAAGGCGCTATGGAGGCTGTGAAGCTGTCTCATGAATGTGGAGATGTGGCGATTGTGACGTCTGCCAATGGTTCTGAGATAAGAAAAGAGTGGAAGAGCCTGAATATTGAACAGTATACAGATGTGCTGGTGTCCCAGGAAACAGGAACGAAAACCAGATGTCTAAAAGCGTTGCAGGAAAAAGGATATGACCCGCAAATGATACTTATGGTGGGCGATTCACCGTCTGATCTGGAAGCGGCAAGAGAAGTGGGGACATTTTTCTATCCCATTCTGGCATACCAGGAGAGGGAATCCTGGGAAGAGTTTCCGGAGGCATTAAAACGCTTTCAGGAGGGAACCTATGAAGGCGCATACCAGGAGCAGAAGATTTTGGAATTTGAGAAAAATTTAAGACTGTAGAGGCATAAAAATCCTTTCATCTACAGATACTATTTCCAGAAATGGAAAGAATAGTAGATGGAGGGATTTTTTTTCGAAAACGCGTATAATCATAAAATAAAATATATTGAAACTTGCGTATAATCAAAATGGATGATAAAATATTGCGTATAATCAAAATATATAAGAATAGTATATATGCGTATAATTGGAGGGGCTATGGTATTAAAAAGAAAGATATATTCGAAATTGCTTGAATGGAAAGAGGAAGCAAGCGGAAGTAAAGCTATTTTGATTGAAGGAGCAAGACGTATTGGGAAATCAACTGTTTGTGAAGAATTTGCCAAAAAGGAATATGACAATTATATTTTAATTGACTTTGCTAAGAAGGATAAGGAGGTAGAGCAGTATTTTGCAAGCTATTTAAATGACCTGGATACATTTTTTATGATGCTTCAGGCTCATTTTGGAAAAAAATTAAAGCAAAGAGATGCGGTTATTATTTTTGATGAAGTGCAGATGTATCCGCAGGCAAGAGCTGCAATTAAATATCTTGTGGCAGACGGAAGATATGACTATATGGAAACGGGATCGCTGATTTCAATTAAAGAAAATGTGAAAGATATTGTAATACCTTCTGAAGAACGTCATTTGAATATGTATCCGTTGGATTTTGAAGAATTTGCGTGGGCGTTAGGGGAAGAAATACTTTTAGAATGCATTAAAAATTGTTTTGATAAGAAAGTACCTATGGATAAAGGATTGCATAATAAAGCAATGCTTTTGTTTAAACAGTATATGCTGGTTGGGGGAATGCCGAAACCAGTTCTTCTTTTTGCAGATAACCATAAGGATTTTTCGGCAGCGACAAAGAAAAGAGGGATATTCTGAAACTGTACAGGGAAGATATTATGAAAATAAATGCTCAGTACAGAAGTAAGGTATTGGCTATATTTGATCAGATTCCGGGCTTGCTTTCACAACACGAAAAAAGAGTGATTTTTAAAAAAATACAGGAAGGGTCTTATGCGGAACAGTATGAAGAAACCTTCTTTTGGCTGGCAGATTCCATGATATCGAATGAATGCTTTTTATGTAATGATCCTAATATAGGGTTGTCCATAAATGAAGTGAGAACTTATGTAAAATGCTATATGGGAGATACTGGTTTGCTGGTGAGCCATGCATTTGATGAGAATGAGCTGCTGGAAGATGAGGTATACAAACAAATCTTGTCAGGCAGGCTTTCGATGAACGAAGGGATGCTATACGAAAATGTGATTGCACAGATGCTGACGGCAAATGGACATAAACTGTATTTTTATACACACTATAATGACGAGAAGCACAGAAATGATATAGAAATAGATTTTCTTCTTTCAAATAATAGTAAATTAAAATATAAAATTTATCCAGTTGAAGTAAAAACAGGAGCTAAGTATACTACAACGTCTTTAACAAAATTTAAAGAAAAATTCAGGAACAGAATTGGAGAATGTTATATTATTCATCCAAGAAATCTGATTGTAAAGGATGGCATTGTGTGTATCCCGCCATATATGGCAATGTTGCTTTAAAAAATCAGAACCGTAACAATCAGACGGAAGCAGTAAAAAATATATTGGAGTAAGTGTATAAAAACTCTTCATCTACAGATACTATTTCCAGAAATGGAAATTGTAGTAGATGGAGGGATTTTTTATATGAAAGCAACAGGGATTGTAAGGCGTATTGATGATTTGGGGCGTGTGGTGATTCCAAAGGAAATCAGAAGAACCCTGCGAATCAGGGAGAGCGACCCGCTGGAAATTTTTACAGACAGAGAGGGCGAGATTATTTTGAAAAAATATTCTCCCATAGGAGAGCTGAGTACCTTTGCCAAAGAATATGCGGAGGCATTGGCTCAGGCGGCGGGCTGTATTGCCTGTATCACAGACAGAGACCAGATTATAGCTGCAGCAGGAAGCGGCGCCAGGGAGTTTGCGGGCAGAAGAATCCACAGTGAACTGGAGGGGATGATTGCGGACCGGAAAAATGTCTGCATCACAGAAAAGAAATTTGTGAAAATTGTGGAAGAAGATAAGCTGGAATATAGTTCCCAGGTGATTGATACCATCACCTGCGCAGGCGATGCAGTGGGAAGTGTTCTGATTCTGGAAAAGGCAGGAGGCAGAACATTTGGTGAAACAGAGCAGAAACTGGCTCAGGCAGCAGCCGGTTTTCTTGGGCGGCAGATGGAGCAGTAAACAGCCGGAAAGAAAAAGGCGGTACAAAACAGTAGGCTTGCTTTATGCATGAGCCAGCCGCTGTTTTGTGCCGCCTTCTGGTATGTGCGCTGAGTATTTTACTGAATGGATGCCTGTCCCATCTGTTCTAATAAATCAGACTTAATCTTAAACAATTTGTCAGATAAATCTACATATACTTCCTGTGGGTTTGCAAAACGTCTTGTTTCATCCCAGAGGGTGTTTAATTCTTTCTGGCAGATATCTCTGATTTCCATAACAGAAGGAGAGGTGTATACACATTCACCCTTCTGGAATACAGGAACCAGAAGTTCCCGTAAAGTGTAGGAGCCGCCTGCAATTTTTGTCTTTTTCCAGGTTGCCATTGGGTCAAAGATAATCATATCTTCTTTAGGGTCAAAAGTTTCATTTGCAAGGCAAATTAAATCTGCGCGGATTTTACCGGTTTTCTTGTCGTAAATACGGTAAATGGTTTTATTTCCTGGATTTGTAACCTTTTCTACGTTTTCTGAGAGCTTGATTTTGGGTACAAAGTCTTCGTCTTCTGCGTTTTTAATGGCAGCCAGTTTGTAAACGCCGCCAAATGCAGGATTGTCCTGGCAGGTAATCAGGTTGGTACCTACACCCCAGGAGTTAATCTTAGCGCCCTGGGATTTCAGGCTTTCAATGAGGTATTCATCCAGGTCGCTGGAGGCAGAAATAATAGCATCGCCAAATCCGGCTTCATCCAGCATCTTGTAAGCCTGTTTGGAAAGATAAGCCAGGTCACCGCTGTCAATGCGGATTCCATATCCTTTCATCTCATGTCCGGCTGCCTTCATTTCCTGGAACACGCGGATAGCATTTGGAACGCCGGAGTTCAGCACATCATAAGTATCTACCAGAAGAATACAGGCATTGGGATAAAGCTCTGCATAAGTTTTAAATGCAGTATACTCATCTGGAAAACTCATAATCCAACTGTGAGCATGAGTTCCTTTTACCGGTACCTGGAACATCTGGCCAGTGAGAACATTGGAGGTTCCGATGCATCCGCCAATCATAGCGGCTCTTGCGCCATAAAGTCCGGCGTCAGGTCCCTGGGCGCGGCGCAGACCAAATTCCATAATACCGTCGCCTTTGGCTGCGTAAACAACTCTGGAGGCTTTGGTGGCAATGAGGCTCTGGTGATTCAAAAGATTCAGAATGGTAGTTTCTACTAATTGAGCTTCCATAACCGGAGCAATGACTTTCAAAAGTGGCTCTCTTGGGAATACTACAGTACCTCCGGTACAGCGTAGATATCTCCTGTGAAGTGGAAACCTCTTAAATATTCCAGAAAGTCTGCATCAAAGATATTCAGACTTCTTAAATAATCAATGTCATCCGGTGCAAAGTGCAGATGGCGCACATATTCGATAATCTGGTCTAAGCCGGCTGCAATAGCATATCCTCCGTCGCAGGGATTTTTGCGGTAAAAGGCATCAAAAACAACGACCTGGTCTGTTGGGTTTTTGAAGTAGCCCTGCATCATGGTAAGTTCATATAAATCTGTTAATAATGTTAAATTTAAAGCTCTCATATTCGTAGCTCTCCTTTTTCATTGGTTTTGTAATAACCATAAGTTAGAAACATTATAGCATTTGTGTTGAAAAAATCAATGTTTTAGCTGGCTGTAATATTCTTCTAAGGTTAAATTTGTAAGGGAGCAGTACAGAGAAAGACTTTTTCCTACATATCGGATGTGCCAGGGCTCCCAGGGATAGCCGGTAATGTGTTCTTTATCCTTTGGATAGCGCAGAATAAAACCATAGAGAGGAGCGTGTTTTGTCAGCCATTTGCCTTCCCTGGTATCTGCAAAAGTGTTTTCTAATTCCAGACCAATGGCAGCGCAGGAAACATCCAGGGCAAGACCGGATTGGTGCTCACTGGCTCCGGGAGGTGCAACAGCAGCGCAGCCTCTTTGAATTGCATTTTCGTACAGTTCTTTCTGGCGGGAATAAGAACGGTATCCGGAGATTCCTATTAATCCAATCCCTTCGGATGCAGCCTGGTCAAAAAGGAGTGTTACTGCCAGGGCGGCTTCTTTTTGCAGTAAGCGCTTCTGGTCATTAGGCGGGGCAGAGAAGGGAATTACCGGCTCTGTGAGAAAATCCGGAAGAAAGTCTTTGGGTAGAGGATGATTACGGTTAATAAGAATGGTATAGGAAGTCATGATATGATACCTGCCTTTTTATAGTGGGTATTAGTATATGCAGGGGAGAGTGGTTTATTGTCCAGTGTCCGTCAAGAAATGAAATTTGTGGGGGGGGTAAGAATCCTTTTTGCAGCCTGGTTTTGCCCCTACCACCTTCTGCCAGCCAAAAAAATTCTTGCCAAAAGCTCCCTGAAAGAGTCCTGCAAAATTTTTTTGAAAAAATTTTAAAAAAGTACTTGCATTTTTGAAAAGGATGCTATATAATACATTTTGTTGTGAGGCACAACAGAAAAACATTGGCTATCGCCAAACGGTAAGGCAACGGACTCTGACTCCGTCATCTCAAGGTTCGAATCCTTGTAGCCCAGCTACTTATATCCCAGACAGAATGTCTGGGATATTTTTACTTTATAGAAAATTTCATTTCCGGTAATTATGGAGGGATAGAGACATGAAATATTCTTTTGACAGCAGAGTACGATACAGCGAAATAGGGGAAGATAAGAAACTGACTTTGAACAGTATTATTAATTACTTCCAGGACTGCAGCACCTTTCACTCAGAATCAGCAGGAGTGGGAATGGAATTTCTGGCGGACAAGCAGCAGGTCTGGGTGCTTTCAGCGTGGCAAATTGTAGTAGAGCGGTATCCTGAACTTTGCGAGGAAATAAAAATTTCCACCTGGCCTTATGAATTCCGGCATTTTATGGGAAAAAGGAATTTTACCATGGAAGACAAAGAAGGTAACAGAATTGCATATGCCAATACATTGTGGACATACCTGGATTTGCGTACCGGACATCCCACCAATGTAGATGAAAAACAGATTCAGGCATATGAACTGGAAGAAAAACTAGATATGAAATATGCGCCAAGGAAAATTGCTGTGCCAAAGGAGTGTCAGGAATATCCGTCCTTTCAGGTGAAATCTCATCATTTGGACACGAATCATCATGTGAACAATGGACAGTATATCCTTATGGCAATGGAATACTTGCCTGCGGGATTTGGAGTAAAAGAAATGCGGGCAGAATATAAGAACCAGGCAGTGCTTGACAGCGTAATTGTACCAAAGGTGCATGAGCAGGAAGGTGTTTATACGGTGGTTCTGGACAGCCCTGCAGGAGAAACATTTGCAGTAGTGGAACTAAGGTAAGAAAATATAAAGAAAGATAAGACAGAGGAGAGCGTATGATAGCATTAGGGAAAAAGCAGGAACTGACAGTTGCAAAAGTTGTAGATTTCGGGGTTTATCTAGGGGAGAAGGAAACAGCAGGAGAAAAGGATACTGTGCTGCTTCCAGGCAAACAGGTGCCGGAAGGAACCAAAAAAGGAGATAAACTCAGTGTATTTATTTATAAGGATTCCCAGGACCGCTTAATTGCTACTACAAGAGAGCCTAAATTATTTTTAGGAGAGACAGCAGTGCTTCGGGTAGCCCAGGTGAGCAGAATCGGTGCATTTCTGGACTGGGGATTGGAAAAAGATTTGTTTCTTCCATATAAAGAGCAGACGAAAAAAGTTCACGAAGGGGAAGAAATTCTGGTGGCTTTGTATATAGATAAAAGCAGCCGCCTTTGTGCAACCATGAAGGTATATCATTATTTGCAGACAGATTCTCCTTATGCACAGGGGGACACCGTCACTGGGCTTGTGTATGAAATCAGCGATAACTTTGGGGTGTTTGTGGCTGTGGATGAGAAATATTCAGGACTGATTCCAAAACAGGAAGCCCAGGGGAATTATAAGCCGGGAGATGAGCTTACCTGTCGTGTAACTGCAGTGCGGGAAGATGGAAAACTGACACTGAGCGCAAAGAAAAAGGCTTATATCCAGCTTCACGAAGATGCAGAGAGCGTCTATGAAATCATTCAGGAATTCGAAGGGGAACTGCCTTTTGATGATAAGGCTTCACCGGAGATTATCCAGAGAGAATTCGGACTTAGCAAGAATGCCTTTAAACGTGCAGTAGGGCATTTATTAAAAGAAAAGAAAATTGAAATGAAAAATGGGAAAATTTATGCCCGCTGATACTTTTATAAGTAAGAAGGGTATGGTATAATACCTAAAGATTGCACGTTGTGCAGTCGTATAACTGATAATGAAGAATTTGACTGTCCAGAAGGAGGAAAATAAGTGGACTCGATAGATTATTATGACCGGTACGCAGTACCTTATTATGAAGAAACTGTGGATTTTTGCATGGAGGAGCAGATTGAACGTTTTGTAGAGCTGCTTCCGGAGAGTGCAGATGTCCTTGATTTAGGCTGTGGGTCGGGCAGAGATACAGTGTTCCTGGAAGAGGAGGGCTGTGTTGTAACTGCTATGGATGGGTCAGAGAAAATGTGCGAACTGGCCAGCATTCATACAGGGAAAGAAGTTCTGCATTTGCGGGCAGAAGATATGGAATTTGATGATGTATTTCATGGGATTTGGGCCTGTGCATTTTAGGGCATTTTCCCCCGGATGAAGTGAAGGAAATCATGAGAAAGATTCTAAAAGCATTAAAGGATGACGGAATTCTGTATTTTTCTGTGCGGAAAGGGGAACGCAACGGCAAATATAATGGTCGTTATTTCTATGACTATGACAGAGAGGCGCTTAATCATCTCCTGGATGCATTTCCTAATATTACAGTGCTGGACATTTGGAAGACCAGTGATGTAAGAGCAGACAAAAGTGACCGCTGGTTTAATGTTTTGCTGCGGAAGGAAAAACAGGATTAGTAAGAAGAATAGAGGAGAAAAACAGTGAATTTTACTCATTTACATGTACATACGGAATACAGCCTTTTGGATGGTTCCAATAAGATTCATGAATATGTAGCCAGAGTAAAGGAACTGGGAATGAACAGTGCGGCCATAACAGACCATGGAGTCATGTTTGGCTGCATTGATTTTTATAGGGCAGCAAAAGCCGCCGGAATCAAGCCGATTTTGGGATGTGAGGTGTATGTTGCCCCTGGTTCCAGATTTGAACGGGAGCAAGGACATTCAGAAAGCCGCTATTATCATCTGGTTTTGCTGGCAGAGAATAATCAGGGCTATGAAAATCTGATGAAAATTGTTTCCAAGGGCTTTATTGATGGATTTTATTACAAACCAAGGTAGATTTGGAACTTTTGGAACAATATCATGAAGGAATTATTGCATTAAGTGCCTGCCTTGCAGGAGAAGTTGCAAAAAATCTTACCAGAGGTTTCTATGAGGAAGGGAAAAAAGCAGCCTTGCGGTATGAGGAAATTTTTGGAAAGGGGAACTTTTTCCTGGAAATGCAGGATCATGGAATCCCGGAGCAGCAGAGGGTAAACCAGCAGCTTCTCAGGATGCATCAGGAAACGGGAATTGATCTGGTAGTGACCAATGACGTGCATTATACTTATGAAACGGACGTGGAGGCTCATGATATCCTCCTTTGTGTGCAGACAGGAAAACGGCTGCAGGATGAGGATAGAATGCGCTATGAAGGGGGACAATATTATGTAAAATCCCCGGAAGAGATGTTGAAGCTTTTTCCTTATATACCGGAAGCGCTGGAGAATACTCAGAAAATCGCAGACCGGTGTGAGGTAGAAATTGAATTTGGTGTGACAAAGCTGCCCAAGTTTGATGTGCCTGCGCCATATACCTCATGGGAATATTTGAACAAGCTGTGTTATGACGGGCTTAAGGAGCGGTATACAGAAAATCTGGAGACTTGAAGAAACGTCTGGAGTATGAGCTGGGCGTTATTCAGAAAATGGGTTATGTGGATTATTTCCTCATTGTATGGGATTTTATCCGGTTTGCCAGAGACCATGACATTATGGTAGGACCTGGACGTGGTTCTGCGGCAGGAAGTTTGGTTTCTTATACTCTGGGGATTACGAAACTGGATCCCATTAAATATGATTTGCTCTTTGAGCGTTTCCTGAACCCGGAGCGTGTGTCCATGCCGGATATTGACGTGGATTTCTGCTTTGAGAGAAGACAGGAGGTCATTGACTATGTGGTGGAAAAATACGGAAAAGACCGGGTGGTGCAGATTGTTACCTTTGGTACCATGGCTGCCAGGGGCGTTATCCGGGATGTGGGGCGTGTTATGGATTTACCATATGCCCAGTGCGATTCCATTGCCAAGATGATTCCAACGGAATTGAATATTACCATTGATAAGGCGCTGAAAATGAATCCGGAGCTTCGGACACTTTATGAGACAGATGAGACGGTGAAGAAGCTTATTGATATGAGCAGAAGACTGGAAGGTTTACCGAGACATACCTCCATGCATGCGGCAGGGGTGGTTATCAGTCAGAAATCCGTGGATGAATATGTGCCGTTGTCCAGGGCTTCGGACGGTTCCATTGTGACCCAGTTTACTATGACAACACTGGAGGAGCTGGGGCTTCTCAAAATGGACTTTCTGGGACTTCGAACCCTGACGGTTATCCAGAATGCAGTGAAGCTGGCGGAACAGAACCAGGGCGTGAAACTGGATATTGACCACATTAATTATGAAGATAAAAAGGTTTATGAAATGCTGGGTCAGGGAAAAACAGATGGGGTGTTCCAGCTGGAAAGCGGCGGAATGACTAATTTTATGAAAGAACTGAAGCCGGAAAGCCTGGAGGATGTTATCGCGGGGATTTCCCTGTACCGCCCCGGCCCCATGGATTTCATTCCTCAGTATATTAAGGGAAAGAATAATGCGGGAAGCATTACCTATGACTGCCCGGAGCTGGAGCCGATTTTGAAGCCTACTTACGGGTGTATTGTGTACCAGGAGCAGGTTATGCAGATTGTACGTTCCCTGGGGGGTTATACCCTTGGAAGAAGTGATTTGCTCCGCCGCGCCATGAGTAAGAAAAAGGCAGCGGTAATGGAAAAGGAGCGCCAGAATTTTGTCTACGGAAATGAAGAAGAAGGTGTTCCGGGATGTATAAAACGTGGGATTTCCGAGCAGATAGCAAATAAAATTTATGATGAAATGATTGATTTTGCCAAGTATGCCTTTAATAAATCTCATGCGGCAGCCTATGCTATGGTGGCATATCAGACTGCTTATTTGAAATATTATTTCCCTGTGGATTTATGGCAGCTCTTATGACTTCTGTGATTGATAATCCTTCCAAGGTGGCAGAATATATTTTATCCAGCCGGAAAATGGGGATTTCTATTCTGCCGCCGGATATTAATAAGGGATACAGCTCTTTTTCTGTGGATCAGGGGGCAATCCGTTATGGTTTATCAGCCATTAAAGGCGTAGGAAAACCCGTGATTGCCGCTATTGTGGAAGAAAGGGAAGAAAGAGGAGATTTTAAACATCTTCAGGACTTCATTGAGCGGATGTCTGGAAAAGAAGTGAATAAAAAGGTTATTGAAAACCTTATCAAAGCAGGAGCCATGGACGAACTTCCGGGAAACAGGCGGCAGAAAATGATGGTATATGTCCAAATTGTGGATGCTGTGGCAATGGAAAAGAAAAATACCATGGCAGGACAAATGAGCTTGTTTGACCTGGTTTCTGAAGAGGAAAAATCTGCCTTTGAGATTCATATGCCAAATGTGGAGGAATATACCAAGGAAGACCGTCTGGCATTTGAAAAAGAAGTGCTTGGAATTTACATCAGCGGACACCCGCTGGAAGAATATGAGGAGCGGTGGCGCAAGAATATTTCCGCAGTGACCACAGATTTTCTCCCGGACGAGGAGACCGGCGTGCCGGCAGTGCGGGATGGAGAAAAAGAAGTGGTGGGAGGCATGATTACTGCCAAAACCATTAAGTATACGAAAACCAATAAGGTCATGGCATTTCTGACACTGGAAGATTTGGTGGGAACTGTAGAAGTGGTTGTGTTCCCAAGAGACTATGAGAAAAACATACAGCATATGAATGTGGATGACAAAGTCTTTATTCAGGGGCGGGTTTCAGCAGAGGATGATAAGGCCAGCAAGCTGATTTGTGAAAGCATTTATTCCTTTGAAGAGGCGCCCAGAGAGCTTTGGTTTCAGTTTGACAGCAAGGAAGAATTTCTGGCAAGAGAGCAGGAGCTTTACGGAGATATCAGAAATTCAGATGGAAAAGACAGCGTGGTGGTTTATATTAAATCACCAAGGGCAGTGAAGCGGCTGGGACCATCTCAAACCGTGAAGATTACACAGGACCTTTTAAACCTTCTATATGAGAAATATGGACAGGAGAACGTAAAAGTTCTAGAAAAGAGTATTGAAAAACTTGGCAAAATGCATTAGAATAGGTATGGTTATTGTATAAAAAGAAAAACATGTAACTGCCAATGAGATGGAGGAGAAAAATGACTGCAAATAAAGAAATCAAAACAATCGGTGTTTTAACAAGTGGTGGAGATGCTCCAGGTATGAATGCGGCAATCCGTGCAGTTGTAAGAAGAGGTCTGAGTCGCGATATCAATATGAAAGGCATTAAAAAAGGTTATAGCGGTCTGATTAATGAAGAAATTATTGACATGACTGCAGTGAATGTTTCAGATACAATTCAGAGAGGCGGAACAATTTTGCAGACAGCCCGTTGCGCAGAGATGCGTACACCGGAAGGTCAGCAGGCAGCAGCAGATGTATGTAAAAAACATGGCATTGATGCGCTGGTGGTAATCGGTGGAGACGGTTCTTTTGCCGGTGCTCAGAAGCTGGCGAATCTTGGAATCAATACCGTAGGTGTTCCAGGTACCATTGACTTGGATATTGCATGTTCAGAATATACCATCGGTTTTGATACGGCTGTAAATACAGCAATGGAAGCCATTGATAAGGTTCGTGATACATCCACTTCTCATGAGCGCGTAAGCGTTATTGAGGTAATGGGAAGAAATGCCGGTTATCTGGCTTTGTGGTGCGGTATTGCCAATGGCGCAGAGGACATCCTGCTTCCTGAAAAATATGATTATGATGAACAGAAAATCATTAACAACATTATTGATAACCGTAAAAAAGGCAAAAAACATCATATTATTATTAATGCAGAGGGTATTGGACATTCTGAAGCAATGGCAAAACGTATTGAGGCTGCAACAGGAATTGAGACCAGAGCTACAATCTTAGGACACATGCAGCGTGGCGGAACACCTACCTGTAAAGACCGTGTATATGCTTCTATTATGGGCGCTAAGGCTGTGGACGTACTGCTGGAAGGCAAAACCAAGAGAGTTATCTGCTACAGAGATGGTGAGTACATTGATATGGATATCAACGAAGCGCTGGCTATGAAGAAGACAATTTCAGAGTACCAGTT
>ENA-OQAA01000261-OQAA01000261.1-human-gut-metagenome-genome-assembly--contig:-NODE-261-length-36849-cov-14.287375_pt1 | contig 36849 bp, 42 predicted proteins | sample MGYA00242489_ERZ504515 | MGnify/ENA primary metagenome ERZ504515 (study PRJEB26092, sample SAMD00036237) | human gut metagenome | host: Homo sapiens | study: EMG produced TPA metagenomics assembly of... | reverse complement strand
TCACGTCGAGGGTATCGATCTCGGGGTGCGCCTCGACGATGGCGTCCACGAGCTTTTTCGTATTGCCGTGGTGGTGTGAGGCATAAAGATGATGGTTCGCATAAGAGGCTTTCAGCTGTAATTGCATCAATGTCTGTATGGTACCCCGTTGCATGGCTGGGAAACCGGACGCATCGATGAACGTGCGGGTTTGTCCTTTGGTCAGGGCCGAGACGGTTCTTGCGAGCAAAAAGCAGTTGTTCGAAAGGATGGACAATGGAATACGCTCTCTCCAACGATTCGATTTCTATCAAGGTCTCCACGGCCGGTGGTTCGTTTACCTCGATTGAGGCTGGAGGTCGCGAGTACTTGTGGCAGGGCGATCCCGCCGTGTGGTCCGGCCAGGCACCGATTTGCTTCCCGATTTGCGGAGGTTTGCGCGATAACAGCGCCATGACGTTTGCCGGACATCATGTGAAGCTCGCCCGCCATGGGTTTGCGCGCAAACAGGAGTGGAAGCTGCTGAGCCAGAGCGAGAACGAGCTGGCGATGTGCCTGGCTTCGGAGGATAACGCCGCGCTGCTGAGCGATTATCCGTATCCGTTTAAGCTTGTCGCCCGCTATACGCTCGAGGACGCCGCCGTGCGCGTCTCCTATGAGGTTACCAACGAGGGCACCGAGGACATGCCTTTCTTTATCGGTGGACACCCCGGCTTTAGGTGCCCGCTCGATGAGGCGAGGCCTATACGGACTACGAGTTGCGTTTTGAGAAAGACGAGGCTGCTGAGCTTTGCGCTGCCGTCCCCTCGACTGGCTTGATTGACGTGACCAACCGCTCCAAGAACCCCATGGTGGGAAAGACGCTGCCTCTGTCACATGAGCTCTTCGATTTTGCGGAGACCATCTTTGACGTGCTCGAGAGCCGTCAGGTCACGCTTTCCAAAAAGGGCGAGGACAAGGGTGTTCGCCTGAGCTTTGAGGGCTTCCCGTACCTCATTGTGTGGAGCAAGCCCGAGGGTGATTTTGTGGCAGTTGAGCCTGGGGCGGTCTTTCGACCTGCTCCGATGAGGACGACGTGCTTGAGCACAAGCGCGGCTGCCTTATCGCCAAGCCCAAAGAAACCATCGTGCGCTCGTTCACAATCGAGATTCTGTAGTCGCATGTAGCCAATTCGTTTTGCAAGGCATAAGGAGCCTGCGAGATAAGGAGCTAGAAATGATCCTCACCGTTACGATGAACCCGTCCGTCGATACGCGCTATCAGCTCGATGAGCTCATTATCGACGACGTCAACCGCGTGACGCCCGAAAAGACCGCCGGCGGTAAGGGCCTCAACGTGGCCCGCGTCCTGGGCCAGCTGGGCGACGATGTCGTGGCAACCGGCTTGCTTGGTGGTCATATGGGCGCCTATATGGCCGAGCTCATGGATGCTAACGGCATTAAGAATGATTTTGTGCCCATCAAGGGCGAGACTCGCATTTGTCTCAACATCCTCCACGCCGGCAACCAGACCGAGCTGCTCGAGAGCGGCCCGACGATTGCCCCCGAGGAGCTCGATGCCTTTACCGCCAAGTTCGCCGAGCTTGCGAGCAAGGCCGATGTCGTTACCATCTCGGGTTCGCTGCCCCGCGGCGTCGAGGCGGACTACTACGCTAAGATCACGGGCATTGCAGAGAACGCCGGCGCCAAGGTGCTGCTCGATACCTCGGGCGCCTCGCTCGAGGCTGCGCTCAAGTCCGAGGTCAAGCCTGAGCTGGTTAAGCCTAACCTGACCGAAATTAACGGCCTTCTGGGCACGAGCTTTACCACCGACGATGTGGACGAGCTCCGTTCCGCGCTCGCCTCTGACGCCCGCTTCTCCGATATCCCCTGGGTCGTCGTATCTATGGGCGCTGCCGGCTCCGTTGGTTTCCATAACGGCCGTGCGTTCCGCGCCAAGACCCCCGATATCCCCGCCGTTAACGCTACGGGCTCTGGCGATTCGACCATTGCCGGCTTCGCACATGCGATTGCTGCCGGAGCCGACGACGAGACGGTGCTGCGTACCGCCAACACCTGCGGCAAACTCAATGCCATGGATCCCATGACTGGCCACTTGGTTATGGATCGTTGGGACGAGGTTTACAACGGCGTTGTCGTGACCGAGCTGTAGGAGCTTGTGCTGCGGCCCCGGCATCGGTTGCCAGCTCATGTCGACGACAAGTGCAGTAGCATTATGCCGGGGCGCGACGCCGACACTGTCGTGTTCAATCCCGACCTTACCCTGGTCGAGACGCATGTGGGTGGCAACAGCGTCGGTAATGCGTTTGCCGAGTAGCCGCCAAAGAAACGATCCGAGAGGGGATTTAGATGATTTACGGTGCATTGGGCGATATCGAGGAGTACCGTGGAATGCTCAAGGGCCTCGACGTGCTGATCGACTGGCTCGAGGAGAACGATCCGGCGAAGCTCGAGGTCGGCAGCCATCCGATTCTGGGCGACAAGGTCTTTGCGAACGTCATGGCTCCCACGACGCGTCCCGAAGCCGAGGCTCACTATGAGACGCATCAGCGCTATCACGACCTGCAGATCGACGTCGAGGGTCGCGAGGCCTTTAAGGTTGCCACGGGCAGCCTGACGCTGGTTCAGGAGTTTGACGAGAAGGACGACTACGATCTGGTCGATTCCGACGCCTCGATCGCCGGCGATCTTGCTGACGACAAGTTTGCGCTGTTTGTTGCCGGCGAGCCTCACATGCCCACGCTCGAGTTCCCGGGCGATGGCGCGCAGCCGGTCAAGAAGATCTGCTTTAAGCTGCTTGCAGACGCTTACTGGGAGGAGTAGCGAGCTGCTCGGCTGAGCTGTTCGTGTTGCGAGCGTTATCCCTTGGGAGAGCGCGCTTGAGCCCCGCTGACCGCAGTTTCCCGTTTGGGAGGCCGCGGTTGGCGGGGCCTTTTGTTGTTTGAGCTGGATTCATTGGAGCGGCCAAATTAGGCTGAACGACGCAGTTATTGAGACACGATTGATGCTAAATGGATTGAAGAATAATTAAAATAGCTGTGGATACGAGAAATAGCTAATTGATGGGAGCTCTTTATGGGACTCAGCACAACCGCCTTAATTCCTAGGCGCGCTTTCTTGGCGTTGGGGCTCGCAGCTGGTTCTGCTTGCCTTACCGCTTGCTCCGGGAAGGGGAGCTATGATGATGGTTACGCTGTGGCTATGCTGCTGCTCAGGCAGACGCTGCCGGAAAAGAAAAAGATGGCAGCGGCGGGAACGGCGATATCCCAGCATCGGGTATTGAGTACACCATCACGGGGGCGCAGCGCGGAGTAGAAAGTTATGGTGACGGTAAGCCACTGTTGATTTTGAATGTGACTGCAAAAAACGTTTCGGATGATCTTCAGTTTGTTGTGTTTTCTGGAAATGAAATAGCGGCTTTCCAAGATGGAAAGGGGCTTAAGTCGGGTATGTTGGCGGAAGGCCTTGATCTTCCTGAATCGCGCCAAATAAAACCTGGTGCTGAGTTAGAGGGTTGGCTCGGTTATGAGCTGATTGACGAAGCTACTCCGGTTGAATGTGAAGTCGGACACCAAGCCACATCCGCTGACCGTGAGACTGCTTTCTACGGCCTGACTAATCCACAGACAATCGATCCGAGTACTCTTTAATCCCTATTCATGCGTATAAAAGCCGCTGTGATTCTTCTGGGGTACATATTTGAGCCCCGTTGATCGTGGTCTACTTGGGGATCGCAGTTGGCGGGACTTTTGTTGTTGGAGGGAGTTGTTTGCCGTCGGGGTTGTTGCAGTTTCTTGGTGCAATGCACTCAATCGGCAACAAAAAAGCCGCCCGAAGGCGGCTATCTTGTGCAATGGAGCCAGCGACCGGGCTCGAACCGGTGACCCCCGCTTTACGAGAGCGGTGCTCTACCAACTGAGCTACGCTGGCGGCCATGTGGTGACGCAGCTGAGGCGTCAACGGCTGTCTATGATACGGGACATCGCACATCCGCGCAAGGGTTCTGACGGCTTTTCTCACTTTAAATGCACTAATATTGGAGACGTGATGTCTTGCTCTTACGGTCTCAAACAGAATGGGGCAGCGATGGCACAACCCAAGATTCTTCTCACACGCATCGACGACCGGTTTATTTACGGGCAAGACGTTGAGCTGTGGAACGAAGCCGTGGGTTCCAACCTTGTCTTAATCGTCAACGACGAGATTGCGGCGGATTCGCGCCAATGGGCACCCATGAGGGTGGCGGCGCCAGAAGGCGTTTGGACACGGTTTTTCTCGGTGCAAAGGACCATCGACGTCATACATACTGCAACGCCGCGCCAATGGATTCTGATCATGGTGGCCTCACCCGCCGATGCGCTCGCGCTGGTTAAGGGTGGTGTGCCGATCACCAAGATAAGCATTGGCCATATGCAGGCAGGGGAGGGCAAGCGCCCCATAACGCCCGCGGTTGCCGTGAGCGACGCAGACGTCGCTGCCCTCAAAGAACTGCAGGCGCTCGGCATAGAACTAGAAATCCGCTACCTCCCTAGCTCCAATCCCGACCCCATCCAACTAGGTATTTAAGAACGTCCCCAATGACTAGGTAGCAAAACGCCCGTCGGTGGTGCCGGCGGGCGCTGCTGTGCGATATGTCGCGTTGTGGGCTTAGTGCCTCATAAAGTGATATTCGATCACATTGCTATAGGGGTGACCTGGGCCCACGATGCCCTGCGGGAACAGCGGCTGGTGCGGCGTGTCGGGGTACATCTCGGCCTCGAGGGCAAAGCCGGCGCCCCAGCCATAGTTGGCATCGTCTTTGGCGTGCTCGTCGCCCAGCCAATTGCCGGTGTAGAGCTGCACGCCCGGGGCGGTGGTGTAGCAGTCCAGCTCGCGACCGGTCCACATCTCCTCGACATGTAGGGCGCGACGCAGGTTGCGGCCGTACTGATAGCCATCGATGCACAGGCAGTGATCGTAGCCACGGGCCTGCTTAATCTGCGGGTCGTCGGCCTCCATGCCGGGTGCGATGGGGCGCAGCTCGCGAAAGTCAAACGGTGTTCCCTCGACCGGAGCGATTTCGCCGGTGGGGATGTTCTGCTCGTTAATGGGCAGGTAGTGGGCAGCGTTAGCAACAAAGAAGTGCTCACAGTCCATGCCGGCGTTATGACCGGCAAGGTTAAAGTACGTGTGGTTGGTCATGGACACGTAGGTGGCGCGGTCGCTCTCGCAGCCGTATTCGATACGGAAGCAGCCGGTGCGCGTCACGGTGAACACGGCCGTAAAGGTGCGGTTGCCGGGCAGGCCCAGCTCGCCATCTTCAAGCGAGGTGGTCATGCGCACGGCATTGTGGACCTCGTCGAGTTCAACGTCCCACACGCGCTTGTGTAGGCCGTGCTCAAGATCGCTGTGCAGGTTGTTGATGCCTTCGTTGGTGGGCATATGCCAGTCCGTGCCGGCGATGGTGATCGTGGCGCCCGCGGTGCGGTTGGCCACGGGGCCGATGGTCGCGCCAAAGCAGGCGGGGTTGTCAAAGTAATCCTCGAGCTTATCGAAGCCCAGCACCACATCGCGCACGTTGCCGGGAATGTCGGGCACATCGATGCCCAACACGGTGGCGCCATAGTCCATAATGCGAACGCAGATCTCGGGCCCGTTGAGGGTGTAGCGATGAACGGGGGTACCGCACGGCGCGGTGCCGAAAAGCTCGGAAGTGATCATTTGGTTCCTAACATCGAGGTATTTCGGACAAACTGTAGCGCGAACAGGCGAGATTATCACTACACCCCACTAAAGCAGGGGGTATTTTTCTCAAAAAAGTGATGATTGGGGCTGTGTGGGCGCTCATTTTTTGGCGCGCGATTCTGATACAATTTGTTCGTTACTGTTTGAACGGTATGCGCGCATAGAACAGCGAGGATTCATCGTGATTAAGGCAGAGCGACAGGATAAGGTTCGTCAGCTGCTCGAAGAGCAGGGCACGGTCTCGGTTAAGGAGATTTCGGATGCGCTGGGCGTTTCGGACATGACGATTCGCCGCGACCTCGAAGAACTTGCGAGTCTGGGTGAGATCGAGCGCGTGCACGGCGGCGCCCGCAGTGCGCAGGGTCGTCCCCACGCTATGTTGCGCCATGAGTATTCGCACAGCGAAAAGCGCACCAAGCATGCCGAGGAAAAACTGCAGATCGCACGCCGTGCTGTGGAGCTTATCGAGGAGGGCTCTACTATCTTTTTGGGCACGGGTACCACGGTTGAGCAGATGGCCTCGTTGCTGCCGGCGTTTCGCCTGCGCATCGTGACTAATTCGCTTTCGGTGTTTAACCTGCTCGAGGCGCGCGAGGACTGCGACCTGTGCCTCGTGGGCGGCATGTACCGTCGCCGCACTGCCGCTTTTGTGGGGCCAACGGCCGAGGACACCCTGCGTGCGCTGGGCATCGATGCGGCGTTTATCGGCGCCAACGGTATCTTGGACGGTGACGTATCCACATCCAACATGGACGAGGGCCGTATCCAGCAGCTTGCCTTTAGCAAGGCGGACTCGCGCTATCTGATCGCCGACTCCAGCAAGATCGGCAAGCGCGACTTCTATACCTTCTGTCGCCTGGACAATTTGGATGCCGTGGTGTGCGAGCCGGGTATTACCGATGCGGATCGCGCCGCCATCGAGGAGCACACGCAGGTCATCTGCTAGCTAGCGCTGTGGGCGATACGTTTGCCCTGCCGTGGCGAGGGATTGGCGTGTCAACGCAACGCGACATGACGCGCAAATGTGCTCGGGCCAATTATTCGGCTTGCGGGCTAGACCAGGCGGGCGTAGTCCTGTGACTGGTGAAAGACGTGGGCGATATAGATTGTTTCGTGCTCAAACTTGTAAAGGCACACGTAGTTGTTGACGGGAAACGATCGGTAATTGCGTGCCGCCAGCTCTTGCATGTGCGAGAGGGGACGTAAAAGCGGCTGCTCGCGAAGCAGGTCAAGCTGATATTCAAACTCAGCGACAAAATTGCCTGCTGCACGCGGATTCTTGAGGATTTGAGCAAGGTATCCGACAATACTCTCGTACTCATATCGCGCGCTTTTGAGGATTACGACGTTATAGGTCATATTTGTCTCGTATCGAAGCCGCGAAGGATTCGTAGTCGCTGTAGTCGCCTTGCGATATTTCGTCTTCTGCCATCATCATGCGAGACAGCAGTTTTGCCTTGGCGATTTCTTCTTGCATGAGGCGATACTGGTCGCTGCTGATGCAGTGCATGGCCTCGTAGCCGTTCTTGGTTACGGTGACGTCGCGCTCAGACTCAACAAGCGCGGTAAATGCGGCGGTGTCCTTCATGTCTCGGACGGGCACACAAGCGGACATGGGTACCTCCTTTGCGTTGGGACATAATTGTACCACGGTATATTAAAACGTCGGCGTCGTCGAATTATCTCAATCTGTAACAGTTGGGAGTAGAAAACCGAGTTAGATGTTACAGATCGAGATATTCTGCTTCGGGCTACCCGTTTGTCTCGATCTGTAACAGGTAGACGTGAAAAACCGGGCTACGTGTTACAGATCGAGATCTTCAAGTTCGGACCGCTCGTTTGTCTTGATCTGTAACAGGTAGGACCGAAAATCCCTGCTAGATGTTACAGATCGAGACAGACGGCCTGCTCGGGCCGAGCCAAAACAAAAAGGCCGCATACGAACCCGTGGAGGGATTCGTATGCGGCCGACAGGGGGTATGCGGCAAAAGTTAGGCCATGAGCAGGCCGGTCTCCGCGACGTTCTTGTACCAGTACGCGCTCGCCTTGGGATAGCGCTTCTGGGTCTCAAAGTCGATGTAGAACAGGCCGTAGCGCTTGTTGTAGCCGTTGGTCCAGGAGAACTGATCCTGCAGCGACCACACAAAGTAGCCGTCGACGTTTACGCCGCCGTCAATCGCCTTGAGGATCCATGCGAGATGCTGACGCATATAGTCGATGCGAGGGGCGTCATCGATAAAGCCGTCCTCGAAGTCGTCCTTATAGCCCATGCCGTTCTCGGTGATGTAGATCTTCTTGTAGTTGGGGTAATCGTTCTTAATGCGGAGCAACAGGTCGTACAGGCCCTCGGGATAGATGATCCAGTCCCAATCGGTCGTGGGAACGCCTTCGCGCACGCATGCCTCGCCCACGCCCTTGAGGAACCAGCGCGAGGAGCCCTTGTCGCCGGTGCCATTGTGGTTGATGTCGTTTTCGCCCTCGGCGGCACGCAGGAACTGGCACTTGTAGGTGTTGACGCCCAGGCAATCGTTGTAGGGGAGCGCGGCGGTCAGTGCGGCGATGTCCTCGTCGCGGACGTCGAGCTCGCCGCCGGCGATATGGGCCAGCTTGGTCGCAGCCTCCATGGTATCGGCTGCATAGTGGCCGCGGAAGGTGGCGTCGAGTACCCAGCGGTTGTTGATGACGTCGGCCATGCGAGCTGCCTCGCAGTCGGCGGCGTTGTTGGGGTCGAGGGGGTATTTGGGCTCCAGGTTCTGGACAATGCCGATCTCGCCCTCAAAGCCGCCCTCATGGAAAGCGACGACAGCCTTGGCGTGGGCCACCATCATGTTGTGCATGAGCTGGAAGCCTTGTCCAGGCGGTACTTCTCGCCGTGCGGCCAGTTGCCGACGATAAAGCTGCCCTCGGCGGTCGCGGGAATCTCGTTAAAGGTGAACCAGTGCTTGACTTCGGTGAACTCGGCAAAGCAGAACTTGGCGTACTCGACAAAGGCGTCGATGGTCGTGCGCGTCAGGAAGCCCTCGCCGCCGTCCTGGTAGAAGGCTCGGGCGTATCGAAGTGATCGAGCGTGACATAGGGGATAACGCCAGCTTTGTTGCAGGCGGCGAAAAGCTCGTGATAGAAAGCGACGCCCTCGGGGTTAATCTCACCGGTGCCGTTGGGGAAGATACGGCTCCAAGCGATGGAGACGCGAATACCGTTGATGCCGAAGCGCTGGCACAAGTCGATATCGACCGGGTACTTGTTGTAGAAATCGCTTGCGGGATCGGGGGAGAAGCGACCCTGAGCTGCCAGGAAATCGTCCCAGGGCACTTTGCCCTTGCCGTGCGTACGGGTCTCGCCCTCAACCTGGTAAGCGGCGGTGGCGCCGCCAAACACAAAGCCGTCGGGGAACTGCATGGGGTTGGTCATGAGTCATCCTTTCTGTGGGATAGGAATAGGGAGAGGTGCCCGAACTGGGGATTCGGGCATAAACAGAGGGAGGAACTAGTCGAGGTTCTCGCGGAGCCACTTGATGGCGCCAGCGGGGTCGCGGGTAAGGTCGATATATTCCTTACCGCGGGGAGCGAGCAGCTTAATGCCCAGGCGATCGGTGTCGGCCTTCATGTCGTTGTAGTAGCTACGAACCTGCGGGGCGAGCACGATGACGTCGTACTGATCCATGATGGCAGTGTGCTGGCCATAGCGCCTGCGAGGAAGCGATGTTCTCTCCGGTCTGTGCGGCACCTTCCTTGATGGCGTTGGCGAGCATGGCAGAGGTGCCGGCGCCGGCGCACAGGACGAGGACCTTCAGGCCATCGACATCCTTCTTGGCGGATGCATCGGCAGCGGGCTCGGGCTGATCGGCGACAGGCTTGCTGTCGGCGGCGGCAGCGGTCGTCTCGACGGAAGCGGTAGCCTGCTCGACAGCGGGCGCAGGGGCGTTGGCGGCGATGGCGGCGGCACCATCGGACTCGAGACCCAACTCGGCGGCGCGCTCGGCCTCCTGGTCGCAGAGCAGCTTATCGTATGCCTTCAAGAACGGAAGGTAGATGATGGCGTCCAGCAAGATGATAATCGCGACAAATACCAGGGCGATAAGCTGGAAGTTCGTGGTGATGAAGATGCCGATGGGGGCAGGGGTAGCCCAAGGCACCACGAAGGAGAAGCCGTTCATGCCCACGTTATCGATAAAGAACTTGGCAACACTCACGTTGACGCAACCGGCGGCAACAAAGGGGACGAGCATGTAGGGGTTAAGGATCATCGGCGCGCCAAAGAGCAGCGGCTCGTTGACAGCAAAGGCAACAGGAACAATCGAGGCCTTACCGACGGCCTTGAGCTGCTTGGACTTCATAAAGAGAATCAGCAGAAGCGGCACGATGAACGTGGCGCCGGTGCCGCCGAACTCACCCACGAGCGACATGTTAAAGGTGAGGGAGTGGGCGGGGTGACCACCGGCCAGCAGAACCTGCAGGTTCTCGGCCTGATTGGCAAGACGGATGGGGTCGATGCCCGGCTGGACGATCGAGGGGCCGTGGACGCCGATGAACCAGAAGAACGCGGTGGCTGCCTGGATAAGGATAAGGCCAGGATAGGTTTCTGCAGCGGTAAAGAGCGGGGAGAGCAGTTTGATAAGCAGCTCGGAGAACGGAACGCCCATGAGGTTGCGCACGACGACATCGATGATGCCGCAGATGATGACGCGCCGCCAAAGGGAATAATGTCGCGGAAGTTCTGAGCGATGGCGCCTGGGACCTCCTTGGGCAGCTTAATGGTCAGATCGCGCGAGACGCAGAACTTATAGACCCAAACGGTAATGAACGCGGCGATATAGGCCGAGAACAGACCGCGCGTACCCATGCTGGTGCAATCGAAGACCGAAAGTTCGGAGCCGTTGAACTTGGTGGTGAACTGCGTAACAGCGAGCAAAAGCATGCTGCACTGCGCGGCAACCATGGTGGAGCCGTCGTTGAGCACTTTGCCGGCGGGCATGCGACGGTTCATGGAAGCCGTAAAGTTCTTGGCAGTGGTGCCGGCAACCATGATGCCCATGACGCCCATGGTGAAGTTGTACAGCTTGTTGCACCAGTCGATGAGCGGCTGGGGCAGCGTGATGCCAACTACGCCAGGAAGGGTGGCAATCAGTAGGAAGATCGAAGAGGTGAGGACGATGGGCATGCACCCAAGGAATCCGTCCTTAATGGCCTGGAGGTAGATGTTCCTCGAGATTTTCTCAAAGAACGGTTGATGCTTTTCGAGCATCTTTACGATGGCGTCCATAGAGTTCCTTTGCTGTTCGATGCGCGATGCATGTGGATGAAACTGGTCGTCGATGGATGGTCAGGACTGCCCGGAAACTTCCTGCTTAAGGAAGGCATTGCGAAATGACAACGTTGTCATTTCGTTAATGACAACGTAAGACATTTTTGGAAGAGCAACAAGGATTTACGGGTGAACGGTTGGTATTGTCCGGTAAACGGCAAATTTGAAAACCGAGCAGGTAGTGTATGCTAGAACGCAAGGAACGATCGATAGGGAACCGACTGGAGAAGCAGTGGCAACGATGGACAAGAAAAGCGTCTCGATGAACGATGTGGCGGTTGCCGCGGGTGTTTCCCTCAAGACGGTGTCTCGTGTGATCAATGAGCCCGATAGCGTGCGCGAGAGGACGCGCGATAAGTCCATGCGGCCATGGAGGCGCTTGGGTTTCGGACCAACTTTGCCGCGCGTTCACTCAAGTTGGGCCGTTACGGGTGCATCGGCGTGGTGCTGTTCCACTTGTCGGGCGGTGCCGTGGACATGATTGACGGTATCGCCGATGCCGCCGCAGAGCGAGGCTTTGCGCTCACGATGATTAAAAAGCGGGCGGGGGAGAAGATGACCCTTGCCGAAGCGGCACGTAGGATGTCGCAGCTTCCCGTCGACGGCATGATTTTTAACCTGCGCCAGATGGTCGATGACTTTGATACCTTTGAGGCGCCGAAAGACCTCAAGACGGTGATTATCACGTCGATGGAACATCCTACCTGCTCTACCGTCAGTGACGACCAAGAGGGCGGCGCGCGCATGGCATGCGAGTACTTCTTAAATCGCGGACACAAGAACGTGTACTTCGTCTCTGGTAAGAAAGAGTCGCTGTCGAGTCAGTGCCGTATGAAAGGTTGGCGTGCGGCACTCGAGACGCGTGGCATTGAGCCGCCCGAGCCTCTGCAAGGCGATTGGAATGCGGATAGTGGCTATGCTGCGGGCCTTGTGCTTGCCGATAAACCCGATTGTACGGCGGTCCTCGCTGCTAACGACTGCATGGCAAACGGCGTGATGATGGCTCTACGTGACAAAGGGCTCAGGGTGCCCGACGACGTGTCCGTGATCGGCTTCGACGATGAGCTCTACAAGACGATTCCCAACTCGATTCTGACGTCGGTGAAGTTTCGCCACCGCGAGCTGGGCGTCCGTGCGCTTAACGAAGTCGTCGCCGGTCTGGAAGCCCCGAGCTCCAGAAGCCGTACGCTCGTCTCGGGCGTGCTGGTCGAGCGTTCCAGCGTAAAGGACCTGCGGGTGTAGACGTGCTCGGCTCGTTCATCTTAATCTGTAACAGTTAGGACCGATAATCCCTGCTGGATGTTACAGATCGAGATCTTTCGGCTCGGCTTATTCCGTTTGTCTCGATCTGTAACAGGTGGAGGCGAAATAGCCCGCTAGATGTTACAGATTTAGATTGAGGGAACTGGCCCGCGCGTTCATCTCAATCTGTAACAGTTAGTACCGAAAAACTCGGCTGGATGTTACAGATCGAGACAAACGGATTCTGACTCGCTCAAAAACAAAAAGACCGGGGGCGGCGCGCCGTGTGACGTGCCGCCCCCGGCTGAGAAATGGGGACAGCTTATGTGAGCAGGGCAATGCCGCTCGTCGCAAGCCGCTAGTCCAGGCGACGGGTCTGCGCCACGTGCTTGTACCAGTAGGCGCTTGCCTTGGGCGTGCGCTTCTGGGTTTCAAAGTCAACGTAGAAGAAGCCGTAACGCTTGTTGTAGCCATTGGTCCAGGAGAACTGATCCTGCAGGCTCCACAGGAAGTAGCCGCCCACGTTGACGCCCACCTCCATGGCCTTGAGCAGCCAACGCAGGTGCTGCTCGATGTAGTCGATGCGCGGCTGGTCGTCCACAAAACCGTCCTTGTAGGGGTCCTTGTAGCCCATGCCGTTTTCTGTAATGAAGATCTGCTTATAGTTGGGGTAGCGCTGCTTAATGTAGACGAGCAGATCGAACAGGCCCTCGGGATAGATGATCCAGTCCCAGTCGGTGGTGGGGATGCCAGGCTTGTTCACATGCTCGCCAATACCTTAACGCGCCAGCGGCCGGTGCCTTCTCGCCCGTACCGTTGTGGTGCAGGTCGTTCTCGCCATCGTAACCTTCAAAAAACGGCACTGATAGTTGTTAACGCCCAGGTAGTCGTTGTAGAGCGCGGCCTCGCGCATAATCTCGAGGTCCTCGTCCAGAATCTCGATGGTGCCGCCCGAGACGGCAGCCAGGCGGTTGGCGCACTCCAAGGTGTCAGGCGCGTAGTCGCCGCGGAAAGTGGCGTCGAGCAAGAACTGGTTCTGCAACACGTGCTCGTTATTAGCAGCTTTGATGTCGGCGGGGTCGTTCTCGTTGAGCGGGTACTTAAACTCCAGCGACTGGATGACGCCGATCTTGCCCTTAAAACCGCCGTTGTGGAAGGCCAGTACTGCCTTGGCGTGGGCGAGCATCATGTTGTGCTCGCACTGGAAGGCCTCGGCCAGATGCGCCTTGACGCCACCGGGGAAGGTGCCCTCGATGTAGGTGTTGGAGCATCGGCCCAGATCTCATTAAAGGTGAACCAGTAGGTCACCTGGTCGGCGTACTCCTTAAAGCAGAAGGTGGCAAAGTCCACAAAGGCGTCGATGGTCTCGCGGTTGAGGAAGTCGCCCTTCTCAAAGAGGGACAGCGGCGTATCGAAGTGATGCAGCGTGACAAACGGCTCAACGTGGTGCTTGTGACATTCGGCGAAAAGGTCGTGATAGAACTGGACGCCTCGGGGTTGATCTCGCCGGTCCCGTTGGGAAAGATGCGGCTCCAGGCAATGGAGAGACGGATGCCGTTGATGCCAAACTCCTCGCACAGTTCCAGGTCGACGGGGTACTGGTTGTAGAAGTCCGAAGCGGGATCGGGGGAAAAGCGCCCCTGGGCCTCCAGGAAGTCGTCCCAGGCGACCTTGCCCTTACCGTGAGTGCGGGTCTCGCCTCTACTTGGTAGGCAGCGGTGGCGCCGCCAAAGACAAAGTCCTCGGGAAACTGCGCAGGCGGATTGGTGACGCTAGCAGGGTTAACGGACATGATGATCCAATCGTCTAAATCGAAGGGCCAGCCGGCTGTGTATGGTCGGCTGGCCCTGGGCGTTACTTACTTCGAAAGCTGTTCACTCACGAAGGCGAGAGACTTGTCGCCGTTCTGGGAGAGCTCGATGTACTGCTTACCGCGGCAGGCGACGCACTTGTTGCCTACGCGCTCGCAGTCTTTCTGCAGGTCGGCCAGGTAGCTGGCGGCCTGCGGGGCCAGGACGACCAGATCAAAGTCGGGGAGCATGTCAACGTGGTTGCCATAGGCCTCGGCAGCGGTCTCGAGGTTAATGCCGCGCTCCTTGGCAGCCTTGGCCCAGCGCGTTGGCGAGCAGGCCCGAGGTGCCGCCACCCTGCAGAGCACGAGCACCGCGCTTGCCGTTAGGTCGCTGGCGGTCGTTGCCTCGGCAGCGGGTGCTGCGGGAACGGCGGGGGTATCGGACTTCACGGCCTCGGCAGCAGCGCCGGCGGCAACGCTCTTGGCGTCGGCCTTGCCCTGGAAGGCATCGTTGAGCTTGGCAGCCTTTGCGGCGTTCTTGGCGGCGAGCTCCTCCTGGGAGATCTCGGCCTCCTCGGTGCACTTCTGGGCGTCGTAGGCACGGAAGAACGGATAGTACAGAACAAAGTCGACGACCAGGATAAGGCGAGCATCACAAAGGCGAGCGGCTGAAAGCCAAGCCCATGATGGTGCCGATGGGCCGGGGACAGTCCAAGGCAGGGTGTACATAAAGCCGTTCATGCCCAAGGAGTCGATAAAGATCTTGAGGATCCAGATGTTGGCGATCGGGGCAAAGACGAACGGGACAAAGAAGACGGGGTTGAGCACGATGGGCGCGGCGAACAGCAGCGGCTCGTTAACGGCAAAGCACACGGGGACGATAGCGGCCTTACCGACGGCGCGCATCTCCTGGGACTTGGCCAGGAAGCAGAACATAAAGACCAGGACGAGCGTGGCGCCGGTGCCGCCCATGCAGACGACGAAGTACTGGGCACCCTGGGTCAGGACAGCGGAAGCGTGCTGGCCAGCCTGGAACGCAGCCAGGTTGTCGGTCATGTTGGCAACGAGGGCGGCTGCGATGGCAGGCTCGACGATCGAGGGACCGTGGACGCCGACGAACCAGAACAGGCTCATGGCGCCGTAGATCACAGCGAGGCCGATGTAGCCATCGGCAGCGGTGAACAGGGGCTGGAACACCTGGATGACGCCCTGGGCAAAGCAGAAGCCAAAAGCAGCACGGAAGACGATGTCAAAGACCCAAAAGACGGTGATGCAGACGGAGAAGGGGATGATGTCCTTAAAGGTCTGCGAGATGTTAGGCGGAACCTGCTCGGGCATCTTGACGGTGATGTTGCGCTTAATGAAGAACTTGTAGATGATGCCGGTCACAAACGCAGCGATGAAAGCGGTCAGCAGGCCCTTGGAACCAAGGTAGGTGGTGTTGAAACCGCTGGCAGCGTCCGTGGCGATGGTGTCGCTCGAAAGGAGCAAGAAGCCGATGATGGCCGCGCACATGCACGAGATAAAGTTGATCTGGTTGTTCTTGGGCAGATCGCGGTTCTGAGCGTCGGCGAAGTGCTTGGCCGTGGTGGCGGCGCAGGCGATGGCCAGGATGCCCATGGAGTAGTTGTAGCACTTCCACAGGGCGTTGTTGATGTCATCGGGCCAGTAGAAACCCCAGATGTTGGGGACCGAGGCTACCAGGCAGAAGATGGACGAGAAGATGATGATGGGGATGACGGAGATAAAGCCGTCGCGGATCGCCTTGAGGTACTTGTTGCGGGCGATCGCGTTGAAAAAGGGCTGGCCCTTTTCGATGATGGCGATGAGTTGCTCCATGCAATGCTCCTAAGAGTCGGTGGGTTAGCAACGATGGTAGCTTTTGGCGTTCGGTTGCCAAAATGTTGACGTTGCCATTTTGCGACACAAAAAAAGACGCGAACCGGTGGTTCCTGTGCCTGCGAACCGTCGATTCCTTATGCGTAAACGTTTGAGCCGCCCGGTGGCTCTGTGTTTGCGCAATGGCAACGTTAACATTTGGTCGACAAAAGCCGTTCGGGGAAGCAAAAATGTCGGTGAACGGTAGGTTTTGGGTGGTGAGCGTATGGTGGGGGAGGCGTTGGATATACTTGAAGGCGTTAAAAATGACTGCGCAAGGTGCCACCAATGGCATCGTTGACATAGAAAGATCGACCTATGGCCGCTGTTAAAAAATCGGTATCCGTCAAAGACGTAGCGCACCTCGCGGGCGTCTCGGAGCAGACGGTCTCGCGCACCGTGCACGATTCGCCCAGCGTGCGCCCCGAGACCAAGGAACGCGTGCGTGCCGCCATGCGCGAGCTGGGGTATCGCCCCAATTTTGCCGGTCGATCGCTGCGCGTGGCAGGTTTAAGACCGTCGGCGTCGCCATGTTCAACATTACCGGTACCGCAACCTCGACCGTATGGAGGGCTTTGCCGCCGCGGCCGACAAACATGGCTATGCCATCACCCTCACTAAAGTAGACGGGCATCCGTATACCCTCGAGAGCGCATCGTCACGCATGAGCGCGCTGCCGGTAGACGGTATGGTCGTGATCATGAACCGCATGCCGGCAGACTTTGGCACTTTTGAGCCGCTGCCCGGTATGCAGACGGTGCTCGTTACCATGCTGGAGCACCCGCTCTGTTCAACGGTCGATAACGACCAGTTCGATTGCTCGCGTCAAGTTGTCGAGTACTTGCTGGGGCGGGGGCACAAGACTGTGCACTTTATCTCATGCCCCGAGCGTCGCTTTCGGGCATGCGGCGCGAGGAAGGCTGGCGTGAGACATTGCGTGCGCATGGCATTGAGCCACCGCAGCTCGTCCGTGGCGACTGGACGGCGCAGAGTGGATATGCCGCCGGCCAGGTGCTTGCGGATGATCCGACCTGCACGGCCATTTATGCCTCCAACGATGCCATGGCCTACGGCTGCATTCGCGGGCTCGAGTCGCGCGGAAAGCGCGTGCCCCAGGACGTAAGCGTGGTGGGTGTTGACGATAGTTTGGGCGATATCGTGCCCGATCGTCGCCTGACCACGGTGCGCTTTGACAACAAGCGCGTCGGCATGTGGGCGGTTGACAAGATTGCCGGCGCCGAGGGCGTTGAACCCGGTGTGGAGCACATGCTGTTTCCGGGCGTGCCCGTCGAGGGCGATACGGTGCGCGATTGGCGCTAGAGCGCGGGTCTGTTTGGGTTTCCGCTAATTGTGTTCGATATTGTTCAGATTGGTTTAAAAACCGTTCACGGGCGAAAAGTGACCGTTCATAGCTCGAAATTACGTTTTGCGCTGTTCTTTTTTGTTTGAATGTTATTGTTTCTGACATACACAACGCAGCGCGTATGCCCGGACGCGATGCTCTCCATTGGTTCATATGTGAAAGGAACGCAACATGGCAACCAAAGAAGAAATCTCGATGGTTGGATTCGAGATTGTCGCATACGCAGGTGACGCCCAGACCGATCTGCTTGCAGCGCTCGATGCTGCTCGCGAGGGTGACTTTGAGAAGGCCGAGCAGCTGCACAAGGATGCCAGCGATGCACTCATCGGTGCCCACGACACGCAGACCAAGCTGCTTTCGCAGGAGGCCGGCGGTGGCGAGATGGAGATGACCTTCATCATGGCTCACGCTCAGGACACCCTCATGACCACTATGATCCTGGAGAAGCAGACCCGCTTTACCATCGACGCTACAAGCGCATTGCCGAGCTCGAGGCCAAGCTCGCCTAACGAGCCCTCACAACCAAGCCCCCTTCCAAAAGCTCTGCCGCTACCCGCGGCAGGGCTTTTTTGTCCTCCCCCCGCAACTCATCCCGAGATAGTCATTGGGGACGTTCTTAAACGACTAGGCATAGGAGACAGTCTTGGTGCGCTCCGTTCGTCCTGCCGTTCGGTTTTTCGCTGGGTGGGTATACTTCCATCCGCAATACAGGCCGGAATGAGGAGGTATCCAAATGCCGGACAACGGATTGATTCAAAAGAGAGACGCGCACGAGATGGCTCATGGGCGTCCTGTCCAGATAACCGAGCACACGACGGTAACAGAGCTGCAGCCCAGCCTGTCCGATGTCGTGTGCGCAAACAAAAAGCTGCAGATTGGCTTTATCGTTGCGCTTGTGGTACTGGCGCTGCTGTCGGGCTTTGTAGCTCGTCCGCATTTCGCCGATACCAAAACTTGGGACTCCACCATCGAGGTCATCGATCAAAAGAAAGGCAACGTACTGGCGCTCACGACCTCGTGCGTGGCGCTGTCTGCGGGCATTACCGCGCTGCCGGGTGATACGGGAACGCCGGTTGCCGAGCAGCTCGCACAGCTTTCAGGCAACCTTGGTATCGTGCTTGCCGTGCTATACCTGGAGAAATATTTGCTCACGATTTTGTGGTCGGTTGGCCTGGGCATCTTAATCCCGTTTGCGTTGGTGCTCTTTGCGGTGTCGCTCGGCATTCACGGGCGCTGGAGCACGAGCGCTGTCCTGCGCCGTGTGGCGACGCGCGTGCTGGTGGTTGCCGTGATCGGCATGGCGCTCGTGCCCGCGAGCGTATGGGTGTCGCAGAAGGTCGATGAAACGTATCGCGTAAGTATTGAGCAAGCTGAGCAAAAGGCTGCGGACGCTGCGGACGCGGCCGACGCCACGGACAAGTCAGCCGAGACCAGCTCAAAATCGAACAAGAAAAAATCCGAGACCACGGAGTCCAAAAACGTGCTCGAGCAGTTGACTGATGGGGCATCGAGCTTGTTACGTCGGTGACCAGCGGCGCCAAGCAGATGACCGATGAGATCGTGCGGCAGGTGACCGATCTGATTGAAGGCGTCATCGTGATGATCGTGACTTCGTGCGTTATCCCGCTGCTGGTGCTCGTGGCGTTTCTGTGGCTGGGACACGTACTGCTGGGGATCGATATTTCCGGCCCGGCGAACTATTTGACGGGTCGTTTCTTGAGCGCTCCTTCCAAGCACGCCAAAAAGGGCGGGCAGTCTGAGTAGGCGGCAAAGCGATCTTTGGAAAACCAACCGTAAGAAGGGCGGCCGAGATGCGTTCTCGCCGCCCTTTTTGTTTGTTGAATACGTGACAAGCCGGGCATTCCCTGAATCCAAACGGTCAGCAATCATCCGTAAACGGTATTTGTTCAAAAAAGAACAAAGATAAACAAATAGTTGTTGCAGTTACTGTTCGAATGTGTTCAAATAAACATGAACAGTGAAGAACCGCACATTCAGATGCCCGGACCTGAACGCGATTCAACACTTCCAAACAGAAACTACGCACCTGCGTATCTCTCAAGGAGGATGTCATGAGGGTTGTAATCGCTTCCGATGCCGACGGTATGTCGATGAAGGAGTCCATCAAGGAGATGCTCATCGCCGACGGTCACGAGGTCGTCGACTATTCCGAGACCCCTGCCGCGGACTTTGTCGATTCCGCGACCGCCGTTGCCAAGGACCTGCTGGAGCACAAGGATTCCCAGGGCTTCGCATTCGATAAGTACGGCGTCGGCTCCTATATGGCCGCCGTCAAGATCAAGGGCATGGTCGTTGCCAACATTTCCGACGAGCGTTCCGCCTACATGACCCGCGAGCACAACGGTTCGCGCATGGTCACCATGGGCCCGGGCGTTGTGGGCACCGAGGTCGCCAAGAAGATCGCCCGCGAGTTCCTGCGCGCCCAGTACGCCGGCGGCCGTCACCAGATCCGTGTCGACATGCTCAATAAGATGGCCTAACGAGAGCCACCGAGAACTCGAACTTCTACCTCAACTTGTGAATTCAGACGAAAGGACGTTCTGATGAAGAAGACCATCGCAATCGGTTGCGACCATATCGTTACGGACGAGAAGATCTATCTGCCGACCGCCTGGAGCAGGCTGGCTACAAGGTGCTCGACTGCGGCACCTACAGCCACACCCGTACGCACTATCCCATCTACGGTAAGGCCGTGGGCGAGGCTGTTGCCAGCGGCAAGGCCGACTTTGGCGTGGCCCTGTGCGGCACCGGCATCGGCATCACCAACGCCGTCAACAAGGTTCCCGGCGCCCGCTGCGCCCTGGTCCGCGACATGACCTCTGCCCTGTATGCCCGTCGCGAGCTCAACGCCAACATCGTGGGCTTTGGCGGCAAGATCACCGGCGAGTTCCTGATGGCCGATATCATGCTTGCCTTCCTTGAGGAGCCCTACGAGAAGACTCCCGAGCACGATGCCCTGATCGCCAAGATCGATGCCTGCAATAAGGCCGACGCCGAGGCTCAGGCTGACCCGCACTTCTTTGACGAGTTCCTGGAGAAGTGGGACCGCGGCGAATACCATGATTAGCGGGTATCCGGCGTAATTAACTAGTCCGTTGACGGCTCGCGTTTCTGTGAGGGGGCGCGGGCCGGTTTTCTATCAGCCCTATTGACTTGGCGGGCTGTCGTAAGAAAGGGAAGGCTCCTATGGAGTTTGTTCTTGATAACGGTTCTATCCGCGTAGCACTGAGCACGGCGGGCGGGTCGTTCACTTCTATTGCGGCCAACGGCCGTGAGTACCTGTGGCAGGGTGACCCGGCGGTCTGGTCGGGCCAGGCACCCATTTGTTTCCCGATCTGCGGCGGCCTTCGCGACGGTCACGCAATGACCATGGGCGGCCGCGAGGTTAAGCTTGCCCGTCACGGCTTTGCTCGCAAACAGGAGTGGAAGCTCGAGGAGCAGAGCGACAACATGGTCGCGCTGAGCCTAAGTTCTGCCGACCATGCCGAGTTGCTCGAGCAGTACCCGTATCCGTTTAAGATCGTTGCTCGTTACACGATCGATGCGGAAAAGGTGGCCGTGTCGTACGAGGTGACCAATGAGGCACCGAGGACATGCCGTTCTTTTTGGGCGGTCACCCTGGCTTTAAGTGCCCGCTTGACGAGGGCGAGTCCTATGACGACTACGAGCTCCGTTTTGAGCAGCGCGAGGCCGCCGAGCTCTGTACTGCCGTTCCCTCGACGGGCCTGATTGATGTTGAGCATCGCAGCAAGAACCCGATGGTTGGCCATGACCTGCCGCTGACCCACGAACTCTTCGACTTCGCGGAGACCATCTTTGACGTGCTCGAGAGCCGCGTGGTTACGCTGACCAAGAAGACCGAGGACAAGGGCGTGCGCCTGACGTTCCCCGATATGCCGTACCTGATTGTGTGGAGCAAGCCCGAGGGTGACTTTGTGGCCGTGGAACCGTGGGGCGGCCTGTCCACCTGCTCCGACGAGGACGATATCCTGGAGCACAAGCGCGGCTGCCTGGTGGCTAAGCCGGGGGAGACCGTTACCCGCGGCTTTGAGATCGAGATCCTTTAACGAGCTGTCGTATGTTTGGGGCCGCGCGTGTCGTGCCCCGGAAACAGGAGTTCAATATGATTCTGACCGTTACCATGAACCCGTCGATTGATACGCGCTATCAGCTCGACAAGCTGATCATCGACGATGTTAACCGTGTGACGCCCGAAAAGACCGCTGGCGGCAAGGGCCTCAACGTGAGCCGCGTGCTGCTGCAGCTGGGCGACGACGTGCTCGCGACCGGTCTGCTCGGCGGCCACATGGGTGCCTATATGGCCGAGCTCATGGATGCCGATGGCGTCAAGAATGACTTTGTGCCCATCGCCGGTGAGACGCGCATTTGCCTGAATATCCTGCACGAGGGTAATCAGACCGAGCTGCTGGAGAGCGGCCCGCAGATCGCCCCGGCCGAGCTCGAGGCCTTTACGGCCAAGTTTGCCGAGCTTGCAGCGAAGGCGGACGTTGTGACGCTTTCGGGCTCGCTGCCGCGTGGTGTCGATGCCGGCTATTATGCCGAGCTCGTTAAGATCGCCGAAGAGGCGGGCGCCAAGGTGCTGCTCGACACCTCGGGTGCATCGCTGGAGGCCGCGCTGGAGTCCGACGCTAAGCCTGAGCTCGTAAAGCCCAACCTGACCGAGATTAACGGCCTGCTGGGTACGTCCTTTACGACCGATGATGTCGATGCCCTGCGCGAGGCGCTTGCCGCCGATGGCCGCTTTGCCGGTATTCCCTGGGTTGTCGTCTCGATGGCGCTGCCGGTTCGGTGGGTTTCCATGAGGGTCGCGCGTTCCGCGCCAAGACGCCCGCGATTGCGGCTGTGAATGCGACGGGTTCCGGTGACTCGACCATCGCCGGCTTTGCGCATGCCATTGCTGTCGGCGCCGACGACGTCACGGTGCTCAAGACCGCCAATACCTGCGGCAAGCTCAACGCCATGGATCCCAAGACCGGCCACCTGGTCATGGACCGCTGGGACGAGATCTACAACAGCGTTGAAGTAACGGAGCTGTAGGGTTACGCGGTTTTACCAAACCGCGTAACGGCTCGACGCTGCGCGGGCCGCATTTGGACAACCTGACGTTCAACTTCAAGGGCGCGACCAGAAGGTCAGCGCCCTTTCGTTTCACGTCACCTTGTCTCAAATGCGGCCCGCTCGCTGCCGTTGCCAAAACATCGGCGTTGCCTTGCTTCGGGAATGCGGCAGATAGGGACGTTCCTTTTTTGCCGGCAGTTTGGGACATTCCTTACGGGGCACCCCCTCCACAGCGCCTATGCCAGCTTGTCGATTTGCCCAATCTCCCAGAGCGGAATGTTGACGAGCGTGCCCTCGTCTCTATATGCCGCTAACGATGTTCTCACGCAGCGCCCGAGTTTGAACTTCTCGCAGGCAGTCCTCAGGCTCTTTGCTTTGAGATTCTCTGCCGCCTTGACCTCGAGCGGAAGCACGGTCCCCGCATGGTCGATGGCAAAGTCAGTCTCTGCATTGCCGGAGGAGGATGACCAATACGCGGGAGTTTTGCCTTGGAGCAAAAGCTCCTGTGCGACGTATTGCTCGGTCAGCGAGCCTTTGAACTCCGTAAAAACAGCGGGCCCGTTCAGAACAATGGCTGGCGTGAGGCCGGAGAGTGCTCCGAGGATGCCGGTGTCGATGCAGAACAGCTTGAAGCCCGAGAGATCCTCGTAGCTTGTGAGCGGTGCTCTTAGGGCGGAAACACGTGGTACCTTATGAACGATTCCATAGTCCATGAGCCACTGGAGGCTTTCCTCAAAATCGCGTGCGCGCGCCCCGGGACGAAGCGCGCCGTAGACGAACTTCTTGTTTTCCTTTGCGAGCTGGCCGGGAAGGGATTTCCAAACCAGCCTCATGCGCTCGACGACGCGGCTGCGCATGCTTGCCAAAATCGGATTCATAAGCTTCGATGATTTGCTGCTGAAGCCTGCGGGCTTCGATGAAATCGTGGGAGGCGGCGAAAGCGGAGACAACTTCTGGCATGCCGCCGACAACGAGGTATTCCTTGAGCAGGCGCTCGAGCTTTTCGGAAACGTTTGCCAGCAGGTCAATGTCTGCGGCAAGGATGGCATCTGCGAGCGGATCGCCATCGACGGCACGAATGAACTCGACAAACCCCATGGGGCGCATGGTGAGCTGGTCGATCTTGCCGACGGGGAACGACTCGTTTTCGCGTCGGAGCGCGAGCCCCATATAGGAGCCGGCTGCCACGATATGGTATTCCGGCGCCAGTTCGTTGAAGTATTTGAGCGAGGTGATGCCACGCGGTGCCTCTTGGATTTCGTCGAAGATGATGAGCGTGTCTGTCGGCGTTATGGTCTGGCCGCGCAGGAGCTCTATCTGGGAGATGATGCGTTTGGGGTCAAGGCTTCCGTCGAACAGCGAACGTGCGCCCGGTTCGAGCATAAAGTCAAAACGGATGACGTTTTGATACTGCTGGCCTGCGAATTCGTTGAGAAGCCAGGTTTTTCCCGTCTGGCGGGCCCCCTTAAGCAGGAGGGGCTTGCGGTTTGCCCTAGATTTCCAAGCGATGAGTTCGTCCATTAGCTGTCGCTGCATACTGCCTCCTAACGATCATGGTTAGTATAAGACCGTTTTGGTCTTTCCATCGAAAAATGTGGGAGTAAACCACGTTTTTCCATCGAATAATGTGTGAGGCAACCACGTTTTTCAATCGAATAATGTAGGGGTTTAGGTCGGCACCTGGGACGTTCCTTCTCTGCCAGCAGTTTGGAACACTCCTTGTTTTGGTGCAAATTAGCTACCCTTGCATCAGAAAACGGCGCCCGTCGGCGATGTTGCCGGCGGGTGCCGTTGTCGTAGATGGCTATGTCGTGCGGGCTGCCGGTGAGCGTCCGGGCCCGTGCTCTATAGCGAGTTGATGAAGCGCTGCTGGGCGGCGCGGCCGGCTTCGTCCCACTTAAAGACGCCGGCGTTGTCGAGCACGTGCCAAACACCACGCCGACCTCCTCGTGCAGGATATCGATGGCGTTGTCGGCCGTAAGCTCGTCGGCGCGGCGGGCAAAGACGTCCTCAGCCATGCGGCGTGGCTGCGGCAAAGATCATCGCCCTCGAGCGCACCGGCAAGGTCGTAGCTGGCATCGACTTTGGCTGCCAGCAGATGCTCACGGACAGCGCCAAGCTCGGGAACCAGGCGCGGCGGCAGAATGGCCAGGCCCATGACCTCGATCAGGCCGATGTTCTCCTTCTTAATGTGGTGGTACTCGGCATGCGGATGGAAAACGCCCAGCGGATGCTCGTCGGTCGTGATATTGCAGCGAAGCGCCAGGTAGGCCTCGTAAATCTCGCCGCCGGCATTGCCGCGGGAATCGACGCGGCGGATGACGGGCGTCACGGTGTTGTGGGCCACGCCGTCGGCCGTGTGCGCGATGACGCCCACCGACTCATCGGTCCACTCGCGCCAGGCGAGGATAATCTTCTCGGCGGCGTCGAGCAGCTGGGCGCGGTCGTGCGAGCGCAGTCGCAGCACCGAAAGTGGCCACTGCAACACGGTACCGCTGACCTGGTCAAAACCGGGCACGCTAAACTGCGAGACCTCAGCGGCATGCATCATGGGGAACTCGTGCGCGCCGCCCTGGAAGTGGTCGTGCGACAGAATCGAGCCGCCCACGATGGGCAGGTCGGCGTTGGAGCCAATAAAGTAGTGCGGGAACAGGTCGACAAAGTCGAGCAGGCAGGTCAGCCCCTTGCGGTCGACGTGCATCGGACGATGCTCGGAGCTCATGGCAATGCAGTGCTCGTTAAAGTACGCGTACGGGCTGTATTGGAAGCCCCAGCGCTCGCCGTCGAGCTTAATGGGGATAACGCGCAGATTCTGGCGGGCGGGATGGGCGCCGCCGTCGGCTGCAGCGGAGCGTCCGGGATAGCCCTCGTTTTCGATGCAGAGCTGGCAGGCGGGATACTTCTCGCCCGTGTTTTTGGCGGCGCCGGCCGCGGCAATATCGCGCGGGTCCTTTTCGGGCTTTGACAGGTTGATGGTAATCTCGAGGTCGCCCCAGTTGGTGGGGGTGCTCCATTTGATGTTGCGCGCGATGGCGGCACGGCGCACGTAGCCGGCGTCGCAGCACAGGCCGTAGAACCAGTCGGTCGCGGCGCGGGGCTCGTTGACGCCCATGCGTCCGTTGAACTCCTCGTTTACAACCGAAGGCCTTGGCATGAGCGCGCCCATGATGCGCATGGCGATGCGGTCGCGGCCCGATGCCGTGTCCTCGGCGGCGCGTTGGCAACAGTCGCCTCGGCAAGCGCGGTAAGTGTGCCTTCAAGGTCAAAGTCGGGGAGCGTATCGGGGTGTAAGAGCGATAGTTTCTCGGTCTGCAGCGCCCAGGTCATGTCGAGCGCCGGGCCCGTAGCACCGATGCACTCCAGAATGGTGTTGTAGGCCCAGATGCGGTCGTCCTGTCCGATCATCGATCGGTGAATAGCGTACTCGATGAGGCCCTGCACAGCCTTGCGCACGTCAGTCATTACAGCCATGCCGCGTAAGCCCCCTTGTCAGAAATTGCGTAGTGGCGGGCAGAGCCCTCGCCCAGCCAGCCGTTCATCTTGGCGATGAAGGTGTCGACCAGGTCGAGCGGCACGAAGGCCTGGATGGTGCCACCAAAGCCGCCACCGTGGATACGAACGGCGCCGCGGCCGTCGAGCACGTGCTCGGCCAGCGCCAGGGCATACATCGAAGGCTGCTCGGAGCCCAGCTTGGCAACGACATTCTGCAGGTACATGGCAGAGCTGGCGCCGGACTCGCGCGTCAGGACCAGGAACTGATCGATGTCGCCGGCGTTCAGGGCAGCCCAGCGCTTGTCGACCAGGCCGTTTTCGTACCAGTAGTGAACGGCGCGCAGGCAGGCGCGGTCGCCAGCTTGGCGCGCAGCTCGGGGAGCTTGGCGTCAAAGTCCGCCACGTTTACCTCGCACAGGCGTGCCTTGCCAAACTCGGCAGCGACGTCCTGCATCTCGCGCGGAACGGCGGCGTAGTCGTCGGTGGCGGCCACGTGGTCGGCACCGACCTTAACGAGCACGAGCGCATAACCGTGATCCTCAAAGTTGAGCTCGAGCTTCTGGGTTTTAGGTTGAGCCTGGTCCTCAAAGTCCATGTAGGCGAGGCCGCCCAGGCACACAGCGGCCTGGTCCATCAGACCGCAGGGCTTGCCGTAATAGTTGTTCTCGGTGCGCTGGCTCATCTGGGCGAGCGCGACGGGCTCGATGGCGGGTGCGTCCCAGAGCGTCTCCATGGCGCGACCGTATGCCGCCTCGACAGCAGCGGAGCTCGAAAGACCGCCGCCCGAGGGGACGGAGCAGGTGAAGGCAAAGTCGAAGCCCTGGGGCTCAACGCCCAGAGAGGCGATTTCGTGGGCCATGCCGCGGACGAGGCTTGCGGACGTGCCCTTCTCGGACGCTTGAATATCCAGCGTATCGAGCGTGATATCAAAGGTGGGGTAGCCCTCGTCGGCGACGCGAATCTTGTTGGTGTCGGTCGCTACGGCAATGCCGTCAACGGCGACATCGAGCGAGCCGGCGATGACGTGGCCGCCCTCGTGGTCGGTGTGGTTGCCACTGATCTCGGAACGGCCGGGCGCGTGCACATAGAGCACCTGGCGGTCGCCGATGGGGCCAAACTCCTCCTCAAACAGTTTGGTGAGCGTGGCGAATGTCTTTTCGTCGGGAGTGGTCATGGGAGTCCTTTCCTTGGCGCGTACGGGTAAGTTTTGCGCCGTTATGAGTACGTTAACAACTTAAAGCGGCATGAACCAAGTGTTCACGATGCCGCACGTTACGGGCTATGTTAACGTACTCATAACACAACTCTTGTCACTTTTTGAGAATCTGGTAATCGGTAGAAATTCAGCCGTGAACGGTATTGCCGTATGGACTTATAAAGCAAAAGAGATGCGGATTGAAAAAGTAGAGTACGTTAACATGCGTCCGACGATAACGGGCCTCGGCGCGGGCTAAACTCCTGCCCGGGCCGGCATTCACGCTATTCAGATCTCGCAAGGGTGAAGGTGATCCTGTGGCAAGGCGTCCGTCCAACGATACAGGTACGCGTCCGGTCTCCATGGCCGACGTCGCCCGCGCTGCCGGTGTTTCGCAGCAGACGGTTTCGCGCGTCGCCAACGGCTTGCCCAACGTTAACGAGCAGACGCGCCAGCGCGTGCAGTCCGCTATGCAAGAGCTCGGCTTTCGTCCGAGTTATGCCGGTCGCTCGCTGCGCGACGGTCGATACCATTCGGTCGGCCTGTGCGTCAACGATGTCACCAAGTTTGGCAACCTCTCAATGATCGACGGCATCGCCAGCGCTGCTCGCGAGCATAATTGCGCTATCACGCTGGTCGAGATGTCCAAGACCGAGGAGTTTTCGCTTGCCGAGGCCACACGTCGTATGGCCGCATTGCCGGTGGACGGCATCATCATCGGCATGAGCCGCATGGCGCCCGATTTTGAGACGTTTGGTCCACTGCCGGGCATTGGCACGGTTATCGTCACCATGTACGCGCACCCGCGGGTGACCACGGTCGACTCCGATCATTACGGCTGCTCGCTCTTGCTTATGGATCACCTGTTTGAGCTGGGGCACGAGCAGATTCGCTATATTGGCGGCCCGTCGTTCTCGGTCGACGAACAATTTCGTCGCGCCGGTTGGCAGGATGCGCTCGAGCGTAAACACATCGAGCCGGCGGAGCCGCTCGAGGGCGACTGGTCTGCCAACAGCGGCTACGAGGCCGGCAGGCACCTGGCCGAGCACGATCACACCATGACGGCGATTTACGCGGCAAACGACCAGATGGCAAACGGCGCAATTGCGGCGCTGCGCGATAGCGGCCTGCGTGTGCCCGAGGACGTGAGCGTGGTGGGCGTCGACGATTCACTCGATGATTTTGTGGCACACAACGAGCTCACGACCGTTCGATTCGATTTGCATCAGCGTGGACGCGAGGTGTTCGAGCACGCGGTTCCCAAGGCGGGGGCAACGGACAAAACCGTTGCCATTCGTATTCCCGGCCAGCTTATCGTTCGACATACCACGGCAGCTCCGCGCACATAGTTTTTGCAGGTCAATGGCGATATATTCCGCTCAATAACAATCGATAAGGATGCTGGCAGATAGCCGTGGCTATGAAGAAGAGTGCTATGATAGACGGGCTCTTTTGTCTATCTAGGAGGCTTTGCCTGATGGAGATCACCAAGGATATCCGCTACATTGGCGTCAACGATCACGACATCGACCTGTTCGAGGGCCAGTACGATGTGTCCGAGAACGGTATGGCATACAACAGCTACGTTATCTTGGGCGAAAAGATCGCTGTCGCCGATTCAGTCGACGGCGGTTTTGTTGACGAGTGGCTCGGCAACCTCGAGGCCGTGCTCGATGGCCGCACGCCCGACTACCTGATCGTCCATCACATGGAGCCCGATCACTCCGCCGGCATCGCCGCCTTTATGGAGCGCTATCCCCAGGTGCAGATTGTTGCCAGCATGGGCGCCTTCCGTATGATGGTCAACTACTTTGGCACCGACTTCCCCGAGCGCAAGATGGTCGTCAAAGATGGCGACGTGCTCGACCTGGGCGGCCACAGCCTAACCTTTGTCGGTGCCCCCAATGTTCACTGGCCCGAGGTGCTCTTCTCCTACGAGTCCACCGACAAGGTGCTCTTTAGTGCCGACGGTTTTGGCAAGTTTGGCGCCAACGACATCGAGGATCCCGAGGGCTGGGCTTGCGAAGCGCGTCGTTACTACTTTGGCATCGTCGGTAAGTTCGGCAAGTTCGTGCAGGCCGTGCTTAAGAAGGCTGCGACCTGGACATCCAGATCATCTGCCCGCTCCACGGCCCCGTGCTGACCGAGAACCTGGCTACTACCTCGACACCTATAACACCTGGTCGAGCTATCAGCCCGAGGACGAGGGCATCACGATCGCCTATGCGAGCGTGTATGGCCATCTGAAGGCTGCCGTCGAGGAGCTCGCATCTGCGCTCGAGGCTCGCGGCCAGAAGGTCTCCGTCTTTGACCTGGCTCGCGACGACATGGCCGAGGCCGTTGAGGATGCGTTCCGCTACGACCGTCTGGTACTCGCCTCCATTACCTATCAGGGCGAGATCTTCCCGTGCATGAGCACCTTCATCCATACGCTCGCCGAGCACGCCTACCAGAACCGTACGGTGGCGCTCGTCGAGGCCGGCTCTTGGGCACCCGCGGCTGCCAAGGTTATGACCAAGGAGCTCGAGGGCATGAAGGACATCACCCTGACGAAGAACAAAGTGACCGTCCTGGGTTCGCTCAACGACGCCTCGCGCGCTCAGATCGAGGCCCTCGCCGACGAGCTTTCCAAGTAGCGATATTTCGCTTTTGACGTTCAACCACCACAAAGGGGACAGGCACCTTTGTGGTGGTTTTTGTTTAAGCGCCAGCGATGAGGAGATTTGGGCGGGCGTCGTCGACGATCTCGGCGATTGAGGTGGCAACGGCATGATCGGGGTCACGGTCCATCACGATGGTGTCGACATCTGCCAGCTCGGCAAAGCGGTACATGCCGCGTCCGTTAACCTTGCTGGCGTCCATGAGGGCGACGCTTTGATGGGCTGCGGCGATCATAGCCGTTTTGGTCTCGGCCATTTGGGGAAAGTCGGTCGTAAAGCCGCAGCGGGGGACAAAAGCGCCGGGGCACATGACGGCCAGATCGGCGTGGACCATTTGGAGCGCCTGCATGGTAAGTGGACCGTACAGATAGCGATGACCTTTGCGCAGTGCCCCACCCAGCATGACGACATCGACCGAGGGCATGCTCTCGTCGATGTAATCGGCGATGGTAATGTCGGCCGTGATGACGGTGATGCCGTCGCGCTGATCGAGGAGCCGGACGAACTCGAGCGCCGTGGTGCCCGAGTCGACGAGCAGCGTGTCGCCGTCATTGACGAGCTCGATGGCGCTTTGCGCGATGGCCTGCTTGGCGGCGACATTGACGTTGATGCGGCGATCCTGGGTGGATACGGTCAGTCGCTTCTGGAGAGACACGGCGCCACCATGCGTGCGGCGCAACTTGCCGGACTCGGCGAGCGCGTCCAGGTCGGCGCGGGCGGTAACGGAGGACACGCCAAAGGTCTGGGCGATTTCTGCCACTTGCACCGAGGCGTTATGCTCGAGCATCTCCATGATGGCGGAACGACGCTCATCGGCGAAAGCTCGGGTTGTTGCGTGGGCCATAGCTGCTCCATTCTCGGCTAAATTTGTAGGAATTGTGTTGAGTCTATTTTCGTTCATTTTCTTTTTGAGTAAGAAAACGCCTTTCGATTACTTATCTTTTCTATAAAAGAAAGACGCTGAACGCCCAAAATTCAATATCGAATACGCCCACTCGGCTCCAATTCCTTCCGTTTACTTTTCAAAAACGACTGTATTGACCTGCATGGGCTCAATATCTCGCGCGTGTAAAGCCGCTGAATTTCATACAATGAGCGCAGTAAAACGCAAGGTAAAACGCCTTGTGAACAACTACGCCCGATGTCCAGATGCGGGCGAGGGAGAGGAGCAAACGCTCATGGCACTTGTTACCACCGAAAAGATGCTCAAGGACGCTCAGGCCGGCCACTACGCCGTCGGCGCGTTCAACGTCGAGAACCTCGAGTTTGTTATGGCCGTTCTGGCCGCTGCCGAGGAGACCAAGTCCCCCGTCATCATGCAGACCACCCCGGGCACCATCAAGACCGCTGGTCTGGACTACTTCTACGGCATGGTCAAGGCTGCCGCCGAGCGCGCTTCCGTGCCCGTCGCCCTGCACCTCGATCATGGCGATGGCTATGACCGCTGCATGCAGGCTTTCCGCACTGGCTACACCTCTGTCATGATCGACGGTTCGCACGAGTCCTTCGAGGACAACATCGCCCTGACCAAGTCCGTCGCCGACGCTGGCCGCGCCATGGGCGTGCCCGTCGAGGCCGAGCTCGGCAAGTTGGCGGCAAGGAGGACGACGGTCCCGCGGTTGAGGGCGAGAGCCCCTACACCGATCCGGCCGAGGCCAAGGAGTTCGTCGAGCGCACTGGCTGCACCTCGCTGGCCATTGGCGTTGGCACCAGCCACGGCGTGTACACGAGCGATCCGCACATCGAGCAGTCCGTGGTCAAGGCCATCCGCGACGCCGTCGACGTGCCGCTGGTTCTGCACGGCACCTCCGGTGTGCCCGATGAGCAGGTTGCCGAGGCTGTGAAGAACGGCATCTGCAAGGTTAACTACGCCACTGAGCTGCGTCAGGCCTACACCAAGGGCTTCATGGCCTACATGGCCGAGAACCCCGCCTGCTTCGATCCTAAGAAGCCGGCCAAGGAGGGTATGCGTGAGATCACCGAGCTGGTTAAGATCCGCATGACCAACCTCAACTCTGTGGGCAAAGCAGAGTAACAGCAAGGGTACTCTGATCCCACCGGGCCGTCCGGAAACGGAAAAGGGCCTATCTCTCAGAACGTCCTCGGACATGTCGGAAGCCCCGCTGCGCGCTACGCGCTGCGGGGCTTCCTCCGTCCTGCGGAATGTTCTGAGAGATAGGCCTTTTCCGTTTCCGGACGGCCCTGCTCAATCGCCCTTGTGGCGTTGGGGCGGAAATGGGTGGGGCGTCAGGGCTTCTTTGTTGATGAGGGGTTAGTATGCCCGGGCTTGGTTGGGGAATGCCTGGTCTAGTGAGGCTTGGAGTTTTTCGAAGGATGTCTGCAGGTTGAGGTGTTGGTCTGCAGAGCGTTTGGCTTTTGTGGTGGGGGAGTCGAGGAGGCCGTTTCTCTGTGTCGGGGGGAAGGAGAAAAGGTCTGCATGTTTTAGGGATGGCTGCCGTGCTACGGCATTGGAAGAATGCATGCTTATGCGGCCTCCTCGATGTCCACCAAAAGGTTGCGCACGGGGTGTGCTGCTAGGTCCCGTGCGCTGGCAGTATTATGCCGCGGCTGTTGCAAAGAAGCGCTAAAGAAAGGCTTAACCTGGTTTGGTTTTACGATGAAACTGCAGGTCAGAAGTATCGAGTAACACTCTTGAAAGGTTTTGAGCTTAAGGACTTTCTAAGGTTTGTGGTGCGGATGTGGCTCGCCTGTGCGGGGCGTGTGGATGGCTCGTTCCTAGCGCTGCGGCTCTGCGGCGCGCACCTGCTCGATGACCTTTTCCATCGTGGCGTCGATGCGGTCTTTTTTGAGCTCGCATTCCCAGATGGTTATGGGTGTCCAGCCCATTTGGGTAAGCGCGGAGATGGCGGCTCGGTCGCGCTCGACGTTGCGACGGAACTTTGCCTCCCAAAACTCAACGTTGCGCTTGGGCTGGCTTGGATTGCACTTAGGACAGCGGTGCCAAAAGCAGCCGTTGACGAAGATGGCGATCTTGCGCCCGGGAAAGGCAATGTCGGGCTTGCCGGGAACCTTCCATTCCAAGCGATAACCCGTAAGGCCCGCTGCGCGCAGGCGCTGGCGAACGAGCAGCTCGGGCTTGGTGTTGGCGCGCTTGTTGCCCTTCATGGACTTTTTGATGGCGGCGCGACGGCGGACCAGTTCGCGCTCGTCAGCGGAGAGGTCCGAGGTATCGATGCCGTCGAGCAGACCGGGCTTGGGACGCTTTTTGCTGCGGCGCTTAGGTGCGCGCTTGGGTTTGGCGGCGGGGTGTTCGGTCGTGGCGGCTTGGCATCTTTGGCAGTGCTGTTGGCCTCAAGCCGATCTTCCTTCAGCTCAATCAGGCATCGATAAGCCCCTTGTCGGCGGGCATCCATTCCACCGTGGCAAGCGAGGTGCGCGGAATCCAGCGGATATCGAGCTGGCGGTCGTGCTTCTGAGGCTCATCGGATTCATCGGCGAGCGAGCAGTAGTAGCACTCCATGGAGAGATGAAAATCGGGGTAGTCATACTCAACGGTATAGAAATCGCGCAGGTTGGTGACTTTGACCTGCAGCTCTTCCATGAGCTCGCGGCATACGGCGTCCTCGGGCGTCTCGCCGCGCATGAGCTTGCCACCGGGGAACTCCCAAAGTCCCTGCATGTCGCCATAGCCGCGCTGCACGGCCAGTAGCTCGTCGGATCCTTCCTTGCGAATGATCCCAGCGGCAACATGAACAGTCTTCAACAGGAGTCCTCTCTCAACATCAACACGTGGCAGGGTAGCTACGCGTACCTTACACAACGGTAAGGCAAGCGTAAGCCATATCGATGGTAGCCGACTCGTCTTCTTGCGACTATAGATGCCGTAGACTAATTGCAAGAAAGGACTCGGTATGCAAACCACGCACATGGCGACCCCGGTACTGGAGGCCGCGCATCTCGAAAAGGTATACGGAGCGCTGGGCAACGTGACCCGCGCGCTCAACGACGTCAGCTTTACCGTCAACCGCGGCGAATTTGTTGGCATCATGGGCGCTTCGGGCTCGGGCAAGTCGACGTTGCTTAACTGCGTTTCGACCATCGATAGCGCTACGAGCGGCACGATTCGCATCAATGGACAGGACGTAACACGCATGAAGCAGGCTAAGCTTTCGCAGTTCCGCCGCGAGGAGCTCGGCTTTATCTTCCAGGACTCCAACCTGCTCGATACGCTCACGGCACGCGAGAACATCGCCCTGCCGCTCACCATCGCCCGCACAAACTCGGCAGAGATCTCGACCCGCGTGCAGGATGTGGCAGCGCGCCTGTCCATCAGCCAGGTGCTCGACAAGTATCCCTACCAGATGTCCGGCGGTCAGCAGCAGCGCGTTGCCGCGGCTCGCGCGCTCGTCACCGATCCCACCATGATCATGGCCGACGAGCCCACCGGCGCCCTCGATTCCAAGAGCGCTCGCCTGCTGCTTGAGAGCCTGGAGGCCCTCAATCGCCGCCTACGCGCCACCGTGCTCATGGTCACGCACGACAGCTTTGCCGCCAGCTACACGAGCCGCGTGCTGTTTATTCGCGACGGCAAGATCTTCACCGAGCTGCGCCGCGGCGACACCGACCGTCGCGAGTTCTTCGACCGCATTATGGAGGTCGTTGCCATGATGGGCGGTGAGGGCTCCGATGCTCTGTAAACTCGCTTGGGGCAACGTCCGCCGCGCCGGCCGCGACTACCTCGTCTACCTTTTGACGCTCACCCTGGGTGTCACGGTCTTCTATGCCTTTAACACCATCTCGATGCAGGTCGACATCGCCGGAATCGATGAAAAAGGCTTGGCGCAGGTAATGGGCAGCATGCTCGGCGACCTGACGTACTTTTTGGCCGGTGTCATGGCCTTTTTAATGGTGTATGCCAATAACTTCATCATGAAACGCCGCAAGAAGGAGTTTGGCCTGTACCAGGTGCTCGGCATGGGGCGCGGGCGCGTCGCCACGATCATGGCGCTCGAGACGGTGATTGTCTCGGTCGGCGCCTTTGTCGCCGGCATTGTGCTGGGTGTGGGACTCTCCCAGCTCATGACGTTCTTTACGGCCTCGCTCTTTAAGACGCAGATCGCCAATTTCCACTTCTTTTTCTCGGTGCATGCGTTCAACCTGACCCTTGTCTGCATGCTCGTGATGTTTGTGCTCACGCTACTGCTGAACCTTCGCGCCGTGCGTCGTACCAAACTTATCGAGCTTATGGGTGCCGAGCGTCGCAACGAGAGCATCAAGACACGCAACCCCTGGATTGCGATTGCCATCTTTGCCGTGGGCGTGGCGCTTGTGGGCGTGGCCTATTACCGTCTGCTACGTGATGGGTTCCCGCTAACCGCGACGGACAGCAAGCTGCAAGAGGCCATGAACCAGTTTGGTATTACGACCGCTATGGTTACCGTGGGCACCTTTGCCCTGTTCTGGGGACTCTCAGGCATGCTCATCAAGCTGCTGCAGAGCCTGCGCGGCGTGTATTGGCGCGGCCTCAACATGTTTACCGTGCGCCAGCTTGCGGCCAAGGTCAACACGGTGTGCTTTTCGATGGGCGTCATCGCGATGCTCCTGTTTTTGGCCATCACCTCGGTGACGTGCGGTATGTCGATTGCCAACGTGATGAACGAGAACCTGGAGCGCTATAACCCTGTTGACGTGTCTCAGACGTATGTCTATTACACGCCCGATACGCTTGACTACTACAAAGAGTACATCAATCCGTCTGAAGCCGATCGCATGGTGCTGGCCGATACAACGGTCGATTTGTACTCCGCATGGCACGGCGATCGTAAGGGCAAGTCGGCGGACAACAACGACGAGACTGGCAAGAAGGTCAATATTGCCGATGTTGCCGGTGAGCATGTGCAGATCGATTCGTATCTGAGTTACCCGCTTGGCGGTTCGGATCCTTCGGTGACTCCAAGTGAAATGTGCAAGGCCATGGGCGAAAAGCTTCCCAAGGCGTTCGGGGGTAGCAATGCCGATACGATGGGTCTGTTTGTGACGCCGGCGAGCCAGTACAACAAACTGCGTCAGATGATGGGTGAGGAGCCGGTGCACATCGGTCACGACCAGTATCTGCTCACGTGTGATATGGGCGGCGAGCTGGTCGACCTGTACACCAAGTATATGGCTGGTGGCCATGCCCTTACCTTGGGCGGGCATACGCTCAAGCCCGCAACCGATAAGTCGGACGAAGATACGGCGGCCATCGCCAACTCGGCGATGGGCAGTAATCCGGGTACCGTCGTCGTTGCCGACGAGCTGTTGTCCCAACTTAATCTGCAGCCGTATTCCAGTAGCCTGCTCGTTAACTACAAACAGGGGATGGATACGACCGAGGCAGACGAGAGCATTAAATACACTCTGCTCGACGATCTGCTCGTTGACGGCAAGAAGCCGGGGTCGTGGGGAACCTTCATCACACGCTCCGAGATGTACACGCAAGCAGCGCAAATGAACGGTCTTATTAGCTACCTAGCCATCTACATCGGCTTTGTATTGGTCGTTGCATGCGCGGCGATTCTGTCGATCCAGCAACTCTCCAACGTGGCCGATGGCAGCCGCAGCTATCGTGTGCTGGCACAGATCGGCTGCGACGACCGCCAGATTCGCCATTCGGTGATGGCGCAGCAAGCGGTATTCTTCCTGTTCCCGCTGGCAGTGGGCCTAGCGCACTCCTTTGTGGCACTTAAGGTGATCATCGAGCTGGTGAGCATATTCGGAAATATGAGCATCGGCGGCACCGTGGGCCTCACCTGTGCGATCTTCCTGGCAGCCTATGGTGGCTACTTCCTGGTGACGTACCTCATGAGCGCCGGCATGGTACAAGCTGCCATCGCCACCCGCTACAGCGAGTAACAAGCGGGCAAAACCGTCGCAAAACCAACGCGAACAGCCGCCGCGAACGGGGTCCGGACCTTTTCGCGGCGATTTTTTGTCTATCGGATGCCTCTCAGATGCAAGTGAGTAGACTTTTTTGGACTTGTCGAGCACACCGCGCCAAACGCTCAATAAAACCGCAGGCAGGGCGGTGGTGTTTTGGGGCGTGCTTGGCTTCCTGCAAAAAGTCTACTCACTTGGTTTTTCTGCTAGAAGACCGCCACGAGGGAAGGCAACTCCCCCGG
>ENA-OQAA01000260-OQAA01000260.1-human-gut-metagenome-genome-assembly--contig:-NODE-260-length-37002-cov-2.465383_pt1 | contig 37002 bp, 45 predicted proteins | sample MGYA00242489_ERZ504515 | MGnify/ENA primary metagenome ERZ504515 (study PRJEB26092, sample SAMD00036237) | human gut metagenome | host: Homo sapiens | study: EMG produced TPA metagenomics assembly of... | reverse complement strand
ACCACTCATATCCGCAAGAAGCTGGAGGAAAAAGGTGAAACGGATATCGACCGTAAGGTATTAACCTTCTTGCCGACTAAAGACGGGAAAAAATATTATTTCGATGGAGATAGTTATTGGCGGGTATGCCTATTCATCCCTCGCAGCAAAAGCTATGAGGAAGTAACTCCTGAGCTTTCTTATGAGGCTGGCAAAGCGTTCGGTGATTTCCAGACCATGTTGTCCGATATACCCGAGGGTACGCTGGGCGAGACCATCCCGGATTTCCATAATATGGAGTTCCGCTTGCGACAATTCCATGAGCTGTAGCCGCTAATCCGGCAGGCCGGTTGGAAGAGGTGAAAGATTTGGTAGAGGAGATCGAGAAACGTGCCGAAGCGATGTGCATCCAAGAACGCCTGTACCGTGAGGGCCAATTGAAGAAACGCACGAACCATTGCGATACAAAAGTTAACAATATGATGTTTGACGCTGATAGCGACAAGGTGCTTTGCGTGATCGACTTGGATACCGTAATGCCGGGCTTCGTTCTTTCCGATATCGCGACTTTATCCGTACCGGAGCCAATACGGGTGCCGAGGACGATGAGAATCTGGATAACGTAAACGTTAACATGGAGATATTCAAAGCCTATACCCGTGGATACATGGAAAAGGCCAAGGCGTTCTTAACTCCTACCGAGATCAAATTGCTACCTTACGGTGGACGCTTATTGACTTATATGCAGACCGTTCGTTTCTTAACCGATTATATCAACGGCGATACCTATTACAAGATCCATAGCCCGAAACATAACTTAATCCGCACAAAAGCTCAATTCAAGCTACTTCAAAGTCTGGAAGCCCATGCGGAAGAGATGGATCAGTTCATGAATCAATGGTTATAATATAAAGTAACTAAGGAATATAAAAACGGGCGGGGTGACTCATTGATTCATCCCGCCCATTCTTTTTATTTCGTCCAATAATCCAACACCGTAACCGCCGATGCCTTCCCTCCTAACACCTTGCCAAATGCTTTATGCGCCGGATGTACCAAATAGGCGTCCCGATCCGCATCCGAATGAAAAGTCAAGAAAAAGCAATGAGTCAAGCCCTGTTGCAATCCCTCCGGACTACAATCCGTTCCCCACTCATATCCTTTGATCAAGTCGATTTGAGAAGGCAACTTACAAAAGGCATCCTCAACCTCTTTCACCTGCGCCTCAGACACATCCGGCTTAAAACCGAACATAACAACATGGCGAAGAACTTTCTCCGGCTTTTGATCACTCGAATAGCTTACCATTAATACAGAAAATACGATAATCGCAAGGATAAATAATACAGATACTACTTTCTTCATGATATTCAAGATTAGATTTCTATTGCTTTGTTATACGGCCCAAAGATAGTATAAAATCCAGTACAGCTTGCCCAAAACCTCCGTATCCTTTAGTCCTTTCCATCCCTATCTTTAGACTTTTCCTCTAGAGACATCCATCATCTATCAACTGTTGGACGATCATGCAACGCTGGTAGAAGATCGTGCAACATTGGTAGATGATCATGCAACGGCTGTTGCATGATGAATACAAGCAGACAAAAAGGCTAACACCTGTAAGGATACAGCCTTAGCCTACAAGGGAAAAACCTCAAACCATAAAGGGATTATTTCAACTAAACCAAATCTTAAACCTTGTCAATCCATCCGCGTAAGAGCGAGAGAGAATCGGCAATCATGTTTTAACAGTACCTCACGGATAAAGATCAAGCCGATACCTTGTCCGTTCGGTTTCGTAGAGAAGAACGGACTGAATAGTTTAGTTTCCGTTTCCTTGTCGATGCCCTTGCCCGTATCGGCTATCTCCAAGCAGGTGGGACGCACAGTCGTCCGGATATAAATCTTTCCATCCCGCTCGATGGATTCGGCGGCATTCTTGATAATATTGACCAAGACTTGCTCGAATAATGAATTATCCAAATTCACGACTGGAGATTCCTCGCTCAGATCCATAACAATCTCGATATTCCGGTTCTGGCAAACCGTCTCCATAAAGCGTTTACAAGCGGACACCACTTGGTTCAATTCTTGCGGACGACTTTGGGGTTCGGGTATACGCACCACATCTGCGAAATTGGTGATGAAATGGCTCATGCTATAGCAGCGTTCTATGGAGACCCGCAAAACCTCGCAGACATCCTCCATATCTTCCATCCCGCTGAAAGTAGACTCCAACGTATCCAAGGTAGAGGTGATACCCGCGGTCGTATTATTCACCTCATGAGAGATCATACGTATCACTTTCTCATACGCTTTCTTCTCGGCCTTGAACACCTCTTGGGTCAACGTCTCTATCAAATAAAACTGGTGGTGAAAGCCCCGGTCCACGAATGAAGAATGCGTACATTTATAAATATTAGCGTCGTTCAACCGGACGGTTTGCGCTTGATACATCGGAACCCGTACCAATTCTTCCGCCAAGGGAGAATCTAGTTGAAGAAAACGTTTTCCCACCATATCCTCCGAGCTTTGCGCGCCAAACAATTTACATGCGGCCGGGTTCATGGATAGAATCTCCTCATCCAAGTTCAAGATGATCACTCCCATCGGAGAGGCGTTGACCAGCAAGTCCAAGAAATGGTTTTGCTCCCGGAGGTGCAAACGCTCATTCTTCAACTGCTCCATCATCTTATTAAACACATCGACCACCCGGTCCGCCTCCGTTTGCCCGACCTTTCCCAAGCGGGAACTAAGTCTTGCTCTTTCAATAACTCCATACCGTTACCGATGATATGCAAGGGCTTTATGATACGGCGATAAAAGACAAATAAATAGATGATCGTAAGCAAGACCAAGGCTTCTACCGCGAAAAAACATCCGGATAGAAGACGTATAAAAGACATAATAAGTCACCACCGCCAATATAGTCAACAGCAGCGTCGTCAATATCCAGAATAGTCCTTTCAGCCTCATCCTTGCCTCTTCTTATTTATCGATCGGGATTCCGTATTTCTCTAATCTCCGGTACAAGGCGGCACGACTGATTCCCAGCGCCGTAGCGACATGCGATAAATTCCCTCCATGCGCTTCCAAGGAGCGTAAGATGGTTTGCTTCTCCAACTCATCCAAGGTCAGGCCCTCCAAAGAAGACGGAATCGTTGATTTAGAGCCGGATGTATTCATGCAATGAACCTCGAAATCAGCGGCATCCAAAAGCGTCTTACCCGACACAAGGATCGTCCGCTCCACCAAGTTCTTCAACTCACGGATATTACCGGGAAAAGGAAGACGGCTTAAATAGGTCTGGGCATCCGATGAGAACTCCACCCTCGGTAGCCCATTGACCTCCGATTGCTTATCCGCGAAATACCGAGCCAGCAATGGGATATCCTCCCTTCGCTCACGCAAGGCTGGTAAATGTACCGTGATCAAATTGATCCGGTAAAAAAGATCCTCACGGAACGTACGGTCCGCCACCATCGATCGTAAATCCCGGTTCGTAGCGCTTACGACCCGTATATCCACCTTCCGGGGGCGGCTATCCCCCAAGACCTCAAAGGTCTGGTCTTGCAATACCCGAAGTAGCTTTACTTGGCAAGACAGTTCTAAATCGCCGATCTCATCCAAGAAGATCGTACCTTTGTTCGCCATCTCGAAACGTCCTACCCGATCCATGTATGCGTCCGTAAAAGCCCCCTTCTTATGTCCGAACATCTCGCTTTCAAAAAGACTCTGGGATAGTCCGCCTAGGTTTACCTTTACGAAAGCCTCTTTCGACCGGGGGCTATTCGCATGGATCGCTTCCGCTATCAGCTCTTTACCCGTACCGCTCTCGCCGGTAATCAAAACAGAGGCGTTTGTCGGAGCGATACGCGAGACCGTCCCCAAGACATCCATCAAAGCGGCACTTTGCCCCACGATCTTATCAAAATGAAATTTATGATCGGCATCCGAACGGTTCAAGGGAGCGTTTGCCTCCTTCTTCTGCTCGCTCAGTTCCAAGGCGGTCCGGATCGATTTTAATAATACCAAGTTATTCCAAGGCTTCGTGATAAAATCGAAGGCTCCGGCTTGCATTCCCTGCACGGCCAAAGAGATCGATCCCCAAGCGGTCATCAAGATCACGGGTACATCAGGACGAAAGATCTTCACCTGTCTCAATAATTGAATCCCCTCCTCGCCCGTGGTAGTCAGCGTGAAGTTCATATCCATCAAGATCAGCTCCGGCGCGTGGTACGGACTACCTCCAAGGCCTCCTTCGGCCCCGGAACCGCCTCCGGCCGGAAACCCGCACGTTTTAGCAGGAACGTAAGCGAGGAACGAACAGCCGCGTCATCATCTATTATCAGTATCATATAATCAATTTATCATTTCACGATTTCCTCGAAATCGGCATCTAATGTACGATTATTCAAGAAATCATACAATGTTATACTACGGATGTTATAAAAATAGCGCCAATAATAATACAGTTCTTGGATATGCTTTTGCTTCGCATCATCCTTCGAACTCTGGGCGTCATTCAAGTCTAGGATATCGATCTTTCCGATCATGAAAGTCTCGATCGAGGTCTTGTAACGCTTTTCCGCCAACGTGTCCACCTCGGCGGCTATCTCCAATTGAGCGGCTTGATTATTGAAATTCTCCACCAAGAGGAAGATATCTTGATTAAAATCCATTTGCTCCTGACGGATCTTGGAAAGTACGACATCCCGATTCGATTCGGCTACTTTTACCTTTCCCTTCCGTTTTCCCCAGTCCAAGATAGGAATAGAAAGCCCGACCTCTACGATCTGGTTATCTTTCAACGGGTTGTAAGCTCCTCGCATGGACATATCCTTACCGGTATAACCCACGGAGGCAAACAGGTTAATACTTCGACGGTTTCCCTTGGCGGTCGCCACATCATAATCCGCTTCCAACTGGCGGCGCATGATATTCTTTGAGAATGAGTTATTTTCTTGAGCCTTCTCCAATACCGCCTGATAATCCATACGGACCCCTTCTATCGCCTCGGGAAGAACAGGCTCGATCACGTCTTGCTCGCTCATCCCTAAAAAGGAACGGAGCTTGAACATCATCGCGTTATAATTGGATTGAGCCTCGGTTAGCTTACCTTTCGCTTGCAAGGCCGACTGTTTCAAACGCATCAACTCGCTCTCCGAGATATGCCCGATCTTACGCTTCGCTACCGCTATGTCATAGAGTTTATTGGCGTTCAACAAGTTCTGATTACAGATATCCAGATTATCTTCCGCCAACAGTAAGTTGAAGTAATTCGTGATGGTAGCGATCGTTACATTCTCCACGTTCTCCATATAAGCGGCCTTAGCCTCTTGGTAACGAACAGGCTCGATACGACGTTTCCATTTTTGGTCATTCACGCCGAAGATCGGTTGCGTCAATGTCAAACTAACAGGTACGCTCATAAACTCGTTGTAAGCGCCACTACCTAGCTGACGGGTAAAATCCAAAGAGGTATTCAAGGCGATCTTACCTCCGGTCAAGGCTATGTTCTGGGCGATAGAGATCTCTCCATTTAAGCCTAAGGCATTGTTTTGCACATAGGTATAAGAACCATCCGATTGCTGGTACTTCGAGTATTGCTTGCTATATGAAGGCAGAGTCCCCGTAAATATCACTTCCGGCAACTGATCCGCCCGATGCGTACGGAATTCCCAATAGGCCGTTCGCAACTCATTGAGCGCCACGGCAGCGTCTACGGATTGAAGCTGTGCGATCTGGATCGCTTGCCGCAGGGTTATTCGAACTTTATTCGTATTGTCTTGGGCACATACTCCCGAAATCCCCGCCCACAGACAACACATCGCTATATAGATCCTTCTCATCTTAGTATAAGTTTTTTTATCCTGCCTAAAGCAAAAGGCATGCCAAAAACATATACTATTGATAATCCGACAAATAGAAATATTTAAAGTGTTCGATAATGAACAGTGTGTCCGTTTTTGGATACTTATCTTTGAATGAGTTGATTATTGACGATCGATTTATAGGCCTCTTCCCGTAAAGGGCGCGACACCGGTATTTTATGCTCCCCAATGATTAATAGATTTCCTTCTATCGCTTGTACATAAGAAAGATTCACGATGAAAGAGCGGTGCACTTGCATAAAAATTTGTGCCGGCAACGTTTCCAATATACTCTTCAACCGGAGATGAACGATCTCTTTGGAAGTGAGGGTATGGATAACAATATAGTTCTCCATGCCCTCTATAATTGAATCTCCTTTAAATAAAGCCTTTTAAGTTGCTTCTCCGTCTTGACAAAGATATAAGCAGGCTCCTCGCTTTTCGATGTAGATTCCATCAACGCATGTGCTTTATTGACCGATTTCAGGAAACGGGAAAAAGAGATTGGTTTCAATAAATAGTCCACCACGTCAAACTCATATCCTCTCAACGCATACCGCTCGTATGCCGAGGTGATAATTACCTTAGGAGCGTTCTGAGCACTCTCCAAAAAGTCCAGTCCAGACATATCCGGCATCTCTATATCCAGAAAAAGCAAATCCGCTTGAACCGAATTCAGCATATTATTGAGTTGTATAGCGTCCTCACATTCTCCGACGATGGTCAGAAAATCAATTTTACCGATGTGTCGCCGAAGTCTTTTCTGGCGATTGGCTCATCATCCGTTATGATACACTTTATTTCCATATTATTCTGATAAATCAATACATAACTCAACCCTAAAACGGGTATTGTCTTTTTTTATACGTAGCTCATGTTTATCCGGGTACAATAGCTCCAATCGTTTTCTCAGATTGTCGATCCCAATGCCTTTCCCCTTTCTTTGTTCCAAGGAGTCCGGATTGAAAGTATTGCTTACTCCAAAGCAGACCTTTGACCTCTCTTTCCGCATAGATACTTGTATCCAATACGCTTCGCCCACATATTTAAACGCATTCTCCAATAATGGAAGGAAAAGCAACGGATGTATTTTTTGTCCGGTCAATTCCGGGTCAAAGGACTCCTCGAACTGTAAGCGTTTCGTCATACGAAGTCGCTGGAATTGAATATATGTTCGCAAATAATCAATCTCCTCTTCGATCGTCACTTTCGTATTTATATCATATAATTGATAACGGAGTAAGTCCGAAAGTAACTCTACAGCCTCAATCGCTTCCTCATTTTCCTCATCAATCAAGAAATAGATCGTATTCAAGGCATTAAACAGGAAATGGGGATGGTATTGCATCTTCAGCAACTTTAATTGGGTTTCCAATTGATCTACTTTCATTTTCTCCAATTGGACGATTTTCTCCGAATAGCGTTTGGCTAATATATTATTACGGATCAAGAAATAGTATAGGAGAAAGATCGGCACAGCTACCGCATTGATCATTAACGCCTCTCCCCACCGATAGGTCGTTCCATTTATAGAATAGATCACGATATATAAGCCGATATTGAGCACGACTAAATTAAACAAGACCACCCATAGATATTCCCGGAACACCGGGCGGGACCTCCGCTCTTTATTCCTATCTAAAAAGTATTAGCCAAGTAATTAAAAAACAAATAAGATAAGCTAACGCCGATCAATATAATAGCAAGGGCCTTGATACGCCCGATCCATGCGTCCACTCCCAGTTCCCACATGCGGACACCATAAGCGACATCCGTAACAATCCACAGGCAACAGATCGCCAATATCGCCATTAGCAACGGACTTAGAAAGTTATATTTTATCTTCATATCTGATTTCAAGCCATAAATTTATTCTTTTACTTTGATCTATGCTCGTATCACGGGCACTTTTTTAATCAAGAAGTTATCGTTCCAGATAAAAACCAACAAATAATCTTGACGAATTGCGGAATATGAAAGGTGAATATCCTGTTTGTTCGTCAGGATATGCGATAAAGGCAAAAAATACCTATATTTGCCCTCCTCAATAAGAGATGCTATAAAATGAAGAATGACGGTTTCACATTTCGAAAGAGAGCCAGAAGCTTTAAATTCGCTTTCAACGGAATCAAGCTATTGATCACGAAGGAGCATAACGCTTGGATCCATTGTTTCGCGGCAGTTTGCGTACTTATCGCCGGAATGGTATTTGGACTTTCCCGCATGGAATGGATCGCAGTAACGATCGTGATCGGGGCGGTATTAGCTGCCGAGGCGGTCAATTCATCCATCGAGGCCCTAGCAGATTTGGTCTCCCCTGAGTATAATGAGGCTATCAAGCGAACGAAAGACTTGGCGGCGGGAGCTGTATTATTGATGGCGATAGCGGCAGCGATCGTCGGGTTCGTCATTTTTATACCTAAAATAGCAACTATATTTTAAATCTATGAGACATATCCTTTTCGCAATTACAATGCTCATGCTATGCCTGTCCGTTAACGGACAAGAATTGAAGGTGACCGGTAGCCGGAAAGCCGTACGGACCTCGGGAGACGTATTGGTGTTTATCACTCCGGTGGCGAGTCTAGCAACCGTATTGGCAACCCAAGACTGGCAAGGGCTGAAACAAGGCGTATTCACCGGGGTTACGACATTGGGCGTAACCTATGCGCTGAAATACCTAGTGAAGAAAGAGCGGCCCGACTTCAGCGATAATCATTCGTTCCCATCCATGCATACCTCCGTATCCTTCGCGGGAGCCGCTTTTATCCAAAGGCGTTATGGATGGAAATGGGGTATTCCGGCTTATGCCGTGTCTACCTACGTGGGTTGGAGCCGGGTCTATGGAAAGAAGCATGATTGGTGGGACGTGGCGGCGGGAGCGTTATCGGCGCCGGTAGCGCTATATCTTTACCCGTCCGTTCGCGAAGAAACATAACCTGTCTATCAGCCCGGTAGCGGGAGACGGGCATTATGGTATATGCGTCAATGACGTTTTAACTCGCGGATTTTTGCCAAGCACGAAAACAGCCCGGCCATGTATCACTACAAGACCGGGCTTTCAATTGTGTGTATGTGTGAAATATGTAAGTTAACTCTTATTCATAATGCAACGCCTCCGCTGGCTCCAAGCGGGCTGTCGAGCGGGCGGGATACCATACGCCACAGATGATCATGAGGACGATCAAGACAAACGTAATCCCTCCGCAAATCGCAAAGCGCAGCCACGTGAACGGAAGCTGATAGGTATCTATCAAATCCATATGGGCGATGTTGAAGCTGATGAGTAAGGACGGGATGAACGCCAAGACCAGCAATAGGACACCCTCTCCCACCATGATCGAGTTCAACTGACGGCGGGTAGAGCCTAAGGCCATCCTAAGCCCCATCTCGCCTTTGCGATATTCCGTACGGAACCAGAAGGTACCGATGATGCCGAGGAATATATTCGCCAATAGGAAGCAGCTACCGCCACACGGGTTTTCACCTCGTTCTCTACGCCGATCGAACGGATATAACCGTTGCGAATATATGACAAGGGCTGTACGTCTAGCAGATAGAGGTTGCCTACCGAAGCTGTTCGGCCATATCCTTGCGGAAGCGTGCGGGGAAATCAGCATTATCGACATCCGGACGGACACGTACGCAGAGTCGCACGGCATCTATCATCCCTCATAGTATCCTTCCTCCATCCGGCTTAGCCGCAGGGCCCTATAGACGTTGGGTTCCGCCTTGGTGTACTCATGACGGCGGATGGGGACGCTGATACCACGGATCGTCTCCTCGATCTCGTCGGTCACATTCCCCCGGTACGCCTTTTGCCCGAGTAGGGAAAGGCCGGGATTCATCGTCTCCACGTCGGCGGAGATTACGATGGAGTTGTTATCCTCGATGGCCCGTTTCAAGGAAGCCGTCTTGCCGTCCTTATCATAGATACGGAACACGTCGAAGAACTCCGGGGTGACGAAAGCATAGCGGCAGGGCACCTGCAACGTATCAATCCGCCAAACGAGGTTACGGCTTCCCATATAATAAGGCATCCCCCCATCCGTAAGGCAGGCCGATTCCACGCGGGATAGGTGCGGATGCGATCCAACGCCGTCAGCAGATGAACACCATCCGGCCGCTCCCGCTTCTCCTTCGGGATATAATCCGGGCTTCTTTCCGAGAGGCTGCTGATCACGATGCTGTACGTATGCCGGATATCGAAGCCCAGAGGAGCCGTATACGTGCGCCCCATCACATACAGGTAGTCCACAAGGAACCAAAGGAAGACCGAGACCAGCAATAACTCAGCCCACAACCAAGCGTTTTGCTTGCGCTGGTTCCAGATCAATTGTAATAAATGTTGTATCATATCTTTCTATTATTTTAGTATAGCTATCATCCAACGCGGGAGATTAATGAACATTCTCGTTGAGAGCCGAGATGATACGCATCCTTGAGGCTCGCCAAGCCGGGATGCCGGCGCTCAGCAGGTTCAACGCAAGACAAGCAAGGAACGCATAAAGGAAGATCAATGGATTGAACATCATCTCCGCATTGACGAAGGTGCGACCGATACCCATCGATGCCGTGCCCGTAATCTAGCAACCAATCGGGACAAGAGCAATACGGAGGACGTATGAGAAAAACAGACCTAACACACCTCCCAGCAAGGTCTGCAACAGATTCTCGTAGAGTACCTGCGTCAGTAATTCCGAGCGTGTCGCCCCGAACGCCTTCCTCACCCCGATCTCCGCCATACGTTTACGCATCCGGCTTTGCGTGATACCGCTCATGTTGATGGCAGGGATCAGCAAAAGGACAAGAACGATGATAACATATTTCATGACCAGTTCCCGTACATTCGGCTCAGAGAAAGCATCCTCGCGAGCCAAATCGCCCAAATGGGTATCAGGTCCTCCTCCAATTTTCAGTAGGTGCGTGCTTTGCGATTCGTTAAGGCGAGCGATATTCGCCTCAGCCTCGGAGTGGATCGCATCAAAGTCGGCGGACGAACTTGCGAGGATATAACAACGGAAGCCCCCGACGAGACGGTCGGAACCATTATCATACAGGGAATTGTCGGTGGTATAAGGCAACCAGACATCGCCATAGGCAGACTCGGCTAGCAGGGAGACATCCCGCACGACGGCACGGATGGTATAGGCACGTAGCTGATCTCGACGGTACGGCTACAACCTCGGTCGTGCCATACAACCGGCGTGCCACGGACTCGCTTACCACAGCATCCATGATGCCACTTTGTACTTCTTCCTCGCCATAAGGTTACCGGAGAGGAAACGAAAGTTGAAGATATTCCAGAACGCCGCATCCGTAAAGGTCACGTCGCACTTGAACTCCACCGTATGATCCGCCACTGCCGCCAAGCGTTGCACGCCATGATAGGCCATGCCTACCTTCTCGGCAGAGCGCAAGGGATAGAAACAATCTTTCACCACACGGGAAGCAAGAAAGTAGCAGTCGTTATAAGATTCGTTCTCTTTGTAGGAGGCACGGGTATCACTGACGTACATCATCCGGTCTCGATAGTCTTCCGGTGAGTAATTGGCGGTACGCATCTGCCATACGATCACGATCACCATGATCATGCAAATCGCCAAGGCCGTACCGAAGATAGAGACTCCGGAAAGGAGCTTGTTCTCTTTCAATAAGGCCCAGGCTTGTTTTAGATAGATCTTGTACATATTCATTTGATTTAATTATACGATTCAGTCGGTGGGAGACGGGGCATTATCTGTTATCCGTCATACCGCAGCGCCTCGGCCGGCTCCATCTCGGCGGCCTTGCTGGCGGGAAGCCAGACGGCGAGCAGGATGACGATAGCCAGCAGTATCCATGTCAGGATATTCACCAGCAAGAAACGGAGCGGCAGGATCGCCGGCCAGTAAAGCTCCGGCAAGGTCCCTTTGGGGATGTCCAAGAAGCCGACCATCACGAATTGGGCCTCTATCAACAAGGCGAGCGGGGTAGCCATGAGTAACAGGCATATGCCTCACGAGCCATCTGGCTACGTATCTCTTCACGGGGCGAACCGATCGCCATGCGCAACCCGATCTCTCCCCGGCGCATCCGCACCCGGTACCAGAACGTACCCATCACGCAAAGCAGGATATTCAAGCCCAAGAAGCCATCAACACCATACGGACCCGGTAATCGTAGGTAACGCCAAAGGAATAATCGGTATCGGCCTTGATCCGTTCATAGGAGGTCAGGCGTTTCAGGTAGAAGTTCCCCACCGAAGCTCACGGCTCATCTTCTCCCGGAACGTATCGGCGAAACGAGGGCCTGCCACGCAGGATCGATCCGTATGAAATAATTCATCTCGGGGATCTCCTCCGCCGAGGGACGGATCGCCAAGAAGGCGGCACCTTGGGTAGGCTATTGTCAAAACGCTTGATATCCTCTAATACGCCCTTTACGATATAAGTCGGGCCCTCCTCGTCGAAAGGGTCTTTCACCTCACGCCCAACGGCGGATGCCTCTCCAAATACCTTTCGCTCCACCATCCGGGTGGTTACTATAGCGCGGGGGTCTCCCCAATCAAAATCGGATGTAGATACCGGACAGCCGTCTTTGGCGTACGAATGGTTGAAGACCGACAGGAAATCCGTGGTAGGATCCATCTCATACCTCAAGACCGCTTCCCGCTTGCTCGTATCGGCCGCGTTCGCCAAACCGATACCGTAATAACAGCCCGTATAAGGCGTGGAGTAACAGCCCGAGGCCGCGCCCATCGCCTGCACTCCCGGATAATCACGCAAGCGGTCTTTTATCCGCTCATAATTTCCCAGCATGGCGATCGAGTCGCTCTCGGTGGCTCGATAGTCGGGGGAGGTTTCCGGCAAGAGGCCCATTTCTACCTGCCAGACATCGGCGTAGTCGCGCCCGGAGGGGAGGCTACGGTTATAGATCTCCACGAAGAAGTAATCCACCATGTACCACGCCAAGCAAAAGGCGAGCAGCAACTCCACGCACACCCACACGTTGCTACGCCAGCGGTTCATCAATTGTATCCAAGTCATTTTCCACATATCTTTCTTCCCTCCATTTAAGCGTTCAACGAATCAACGATAGGCCGTCTTGACGCACGCCAAGCGGGCCACAACGCCGACATCAGGTTTAACAGGAAACATACGCACAAGGCGATCAAGAAGACCCACGGGTTGAACAGCATCCCCATGGAGAGCGATACGTCCACGCCATCCGGGGCGCATCCGAGAAGCCGTTGCCGATCTTGAAGACCCACGAGCTGGCGAACGTCACCAGCAGGAAGGAGGACAGCAGTCCCACCAAGCCGCCCAGCAGCGTATACAGGAAGTTCTCCATCAAGACCTGCCCGATCAACGCCCCCTTGGGAGCCCCGAAAGCACGCCGCACGCCCAGCTCGCCCAGACGCCGCTCCATACGGGAATCGGCCATGCCCGAGAGGCTGACGGCGGGGACGAGCAGCAGGAGCAGGAAAATCACCCCATAACGGCTCAAGTCTCCCACGATATCCGGCTCCACGTTCGACCAATACCGGAAGATACTCTCCCAATGGCGATCCGGCTGCCAAGAAGGGAGAACTCACGTTTGCCATCCACGTTCAACGATTGGTTGAAGCGACGCACGTTATCCGCCACCGCCTCCCGCACCTTGCCGATATCGGCCTTGTCCTTCACGAGCATATAGACCTTCAAGGGGCCTAGCCCGGGCATACGCGCCTCCGAGTATCGGACCCGCTCCTCGAAGTCGGGCACTTGGTATATGGGTACCAGACCTGCGAGAAAACCCGATCCATCAGGTAAGATACGTCATCCACCACGCCCACCACACGAAATGAGGTAAAGTCGAGGCTCAAGGTCTGCCCCACGGCACTACCTTCTCCATAAAGCCTCTTGGCCAGTGAGCGGGCGATTACCGCCACGGGCATCCCCGACCGGAAATCGGCTCGGTGAAAGGCTTGCCCTCCAGGAAACGGAAGGAGAATACTTTCCAGAACCCATCGTTTACCCCCATCTTCATGACCGGTATCTGCACGGGACTGCCCACCGGCTGCACGAAAGCGGAGGCAGCGTCATCGCAACATAGCGCCACGCCTCCAAGCCGGGCACCCCCGCAACGGCACTCTTCCACGAAGCGGGCGATACCGGGCCACTGCTCGTGCCCCCTTTCTCATTCTTCAGCGCAGCGCTCTTCACGGTCAGCAACCGGTCCCGGTCCATCTCCGGATAAATAGAGGCCATTTTCACGTAAAACACGATGGACAGCACCATCACCAGCGAGATCGCCAATCCCGTCCCCACGATATAGACCGAGCTGAACAGCCGTTCTTGCCGGATCAGGGCCCATGCTTGTTTTAAGTAGATCTTATACATATTCAGTCGATTTAATTATACGATTCAGTCGGTGAGAGACGGGGCACGCCCCGTCTCTACAACCGGGTGTTACCTGTTTTCTATTATCCGTCATACCGTAATGCGTCAGCCGGTTCCTGCCGGGCCGCCTTACGGGCCGGGTACCAGATAGCCAAGAAGACGACGAACGCCAAGACACCCCCTGTCAGCAGGCTAATGGCCGTGAAGCGGATCACGCCGCAGGGCACGATATCGGCCACCGCCAGATTCAGGCAGATCAGCAAGCCCGGCACGGAAGCGATCGCCAGCAGCAACAAGCCCTCGCCGATCATCAGCCCTCTATACCCTTGCGGGTGGAGCCCATCGCCATACGTAGCCCCAACTCCGAACGGCGACGGCTCACGTGAAACCAGAACGTACCGATCACCGCCAGAAACACGTTCACCAAGAAGAACAATCCCATGGCCGATACCAGCCGATGGGCGCTCGTCCGCTCCGAGTTCTCGAGATAAAAGGCCCGTATCCCTTCGTAGTCCCTCACTTCCGATACCCAGTAATTACCCACCATCAAAGATCTACTCATTTCCTTACGGAACTTGGCGGCGTAGTTGGAGGTAGAGACCTCCGGACGGGTGCGGAACGTGATCTGCACTCGCGTGAGTCCCTTCTCGTCCAACTGGCCCTTGCCGAACATCCCCCGCAAGTCCAGTGGAGAGAAGACACTATGCTGATTCCGGGAATCGTACTCGGAGTTTCGTACCGGCTCCGTAACCGCTATCACGTGACAGGGCACGGTATCGTTGTAATTATAGATCTCGGCCCCGATCACGTCGGTATGGCCGTATAGCTTGCTCGCCAGATCGGCGGAGAGGATCATCTCCCTCCCCTCCGAAGCCCCGACAGGGTCTGCCCCAGTCTCTCCGGCTTCTCCCGTAGCGGAGCGGATGCCGAACACCCGGAAATACCCCGGCGAGACGATCATTGCCCGCACCCGCTGGTTGATCGAGTCTTTCAAGACTCTGCTGCCGATGTTCGAGTCGGTATAAGGCAGCGAATAATACGAGAGCCCTACCACCTCCACGTCGGGATGCCGCTCGATACGCTCCACGATACGCTCGATGTTCCGCACCGGCTCCTCGCTCCCCTCCTCGTAGGCGATGAACGAGGGACTGTCGGACGGCCGTATGGCGAGCGTCACGTTGTACACGTGATCCAGCTTGAAGCCCACCGGCATCCGCGTCAGCATCCCTTGCGCCACGAAGTAGTACATCATGAACCACAGGATCACGAATACGACCAGCAGTTCCACCAGTATCCAGCAGCTTCCTCCCAAACGGGACCTTATCAACTTTAATAGATGTATTACCATAGCCGTATCCTATTTATCGTTCAACGCATCCGTTATACTCACCCGCACGGTACGCCAAGCGGGTATCATCGAAGAGAGCAGGTTCAGCGCCACGCAGACAGCGAACGCATAGGCGAACACCTCCATATTCAGCAGCATCCCCGGCGAGAGGAAGATATCGTTACCCGCCCCGGAGCCCATGCTATGCAAACCGGGGGAAAGAAGGATGCCCCGGAATACGGACACCAGCACGTACGAGAACAGCAATCCCGCCATGCCCCCGGGCAACATCAGCAGCATGTTCTCCCAGAAGACCTGCCCCATCAACGTCTTCCGCGACGCCCCGAAGGCCTTGCGTACGCCTAGCTCAGACACCCGGTCTTGCATCCTCGAGCGTTCAGGCCCGAGAGGTTCAGCGCCGGGACTAGCAGGAAGAGGAAGAGGGCGACGCCCAAGACGATATACGTCTCCGGCCCGAACAACCGCGACAATAACTGGTCGCCGAACGAGCAGGGCGGCTCCACTCTCACCTGTCCCTCCCGCAAGCCGCTGTTGTAGCGTCTTACTCCCTTCTCCAACTCGGCGGAGAGGGCCGGAAGGTCCGAGGCGTCACGCAGCAGGCAGTTGGCGAGCAGCAGTCCCACCGAGCCTTCCCGCTCCTCCAAGCGGTATCCATGATACTTGCCATCGAGGTGTAGGGTACCCACGCCTCGGCGTAAACGTCGGAAGCGACGGCGGATATATCCTCCACCACGCCGCTAATCGTATATTCTATATCGTTGATCAAGACGGTCTGACCGGCTACCTCGGTACGCCCGAGCAGGCGGCGTGCCAAGGAACGGTCGAGCACCACGCGGGGCATCCCGGAAAGGAACTCGGCACTGGCGAACGGCTTCCCGTCCAAGAAGCTGAAACGGTAGACTTGCCAGAACGCGTCGTCGCATCCCATCAATTGTACTTTCGGCGACTCGTCGCTACCCGGCGCTTGGATGAAGATGTCCCCCACCTCATAAGGCATGATGGCGGCGTTGGTGGTGACCGCCACTTTCTCGGGTGTCTCGAGGCCGTAGAGGACCTCCTTCACGAACCGGGGCCCGCAACCGCTGTTCAACGAGCCTTTGCCCCCGTTGACTCATACGATACGTTCGATACGTAGCCCATCCGGTCCCTGCTCACCTCCGGGGCGATATTCGCCGTCCGGATATGGTAGACCACCGCTATGGCCATCACCATCGAGATCGCCAAGCCCGTACCGATGATATAAACGGCGGTGAAGAAGCGATTCTGCCCCATCAAGGCCCAAGCTTGTTTAAGGTATACCTTGTACATCGTTCATTATTTGTTAGTTTGTTTTATGGGTATCTGCCGCCTGCTTTCCGTAATTATTATACGCTTAGCATGTATTTCCAAATACTATTCATGTTATCTTTCTTATCTTTGCCACTTAATCATTCATTAAACCACGAGATCATGGATAAAGAAATACCTAAGTCGGAGCTGCCCAAGCCGTTTCGCAAGCAGAGCATCCGCGTCAGCAAGAGCCACCTGCCCGGTAACACGAGCTACAAGGGAAGCGTCGTATGGCAACGTACGCTCAGCATCGATGACATCGCCGCCCGTGTCGTAGACAAACGGAGCGAGTATCGCAAGGAGACGCTCGTCAACAGCGGGCAGCGGCTCTGCTTCGTCCCCGGCTTCGCTTTCGGGGCAGGCGAGTGGGAAGCCATCGTCTGCACCCAGTTCACCCCTACTTATCACCTTTATAAAGAGCCCCGGTATGGTACGCTTACCTTCACCGTGATGTGAGGTATCGAGACACCACGGGTGATACCTTGCCTCATACGTTTGAGGTATCGTACCTCATAGCTATGAGGCAAGGTGCCACCAGTAGTGCCTCACACATGGAGATCCTCCGTATACGGCTCCCTTACTGCACCTGCCTTCCATCGAAGAAGCGCACGGTGCGGCTGGTTTGCTTGGCCTGCGCCTCGTTGTGGGTTACCATTACGATGGTGCGGCCGTCCTCCTTGTTGAGTTGGTGGAGCAGGTCCATGACCTCGATACCCATCTTGGAGTCCAAGTTACCGGTCGGCTCATCGGCGAGGATGATGTCGGGGTTACCTACGATCGCACGGGCGATGGCCACGCGCTGGCACTGGCCGCCGGAGAGCTGCGTCGGGAAATGGCGCATACGGTGCTGAGGCCGACCTTCTCCAGCACGGCCTCGGCCAGCTTGCGGCGCTCCGAGGAAGAGACCTTGCGATAGAGCAAGGGAAGCTCCACGTTGTCCAGCACGTTCAGGGAATTGATCAAGTGGAAGCTCTGGAACACGAAACCCAGTTGCTTGTTACGGAAAGCGGCCAACTCCTTGTCGCTCATGCCCACCGTGTTCACGCCGTTGATCTCGACCGTGCCGGAGGTAGGCAAGTCCAGCAGGCCCATGATGTTCAATAAGGTGGATTTCCCGCATCCGGAGGGTCCCATAATGCTGAGAAACTCGCCTTGCTGTACCTCTAGGTTCACGTTTTCCAACGCGACTGTCTCTATCTCTTTCGTACGGTAAATCTTCTGTAAATTCGTTAGTTTGATCATGACTGTAATATTTTAATTGTTATTGTTTGACTCTTGTTATTGTTAAACTCTTGCTATCGCTAGGCTTTGCCACCTAAAAGCAAAATTACGTGCCAGAAACGTATCTCATTGATTCCATGACATCTCCATAAAAAAGTACTGTCCGTTATCGAACAGTCGATTCATTTCCGAACAGTCGGTTCGTTTCCGGACACGGATGCCCGTGCCATCCGTGCCGTCCGTGTCCGATCATTCCTGCCGCAAGCGTCCGCCGGATGCATCCGCATGGCCCGGTAAGACGGGAAACTAATTCCCACGACAATCATCGCGGCCATCACCGCATACGAGAACACGAAGCCGAACAACAGGCGTGAGGCCATGTCGGGCGGTATCTCCGAGCCTTGCGTCACCTCCATATACAGCAGGTTGGCGAAGATGGCGGCGGAGGGGATGAAAGCGATGGTGAGTAGCGCCAAGCCCTCCTTCACCAATTGCCAGAATATGCCTTGCGGGTGGCTCCCATCGCCATGCGGAGGCCGATCTCGGCGCTCCTTTGTTGCGTACGATACCAGAAGGTTCCCACCACGCCGAGCAGGACATTCAGCAGGAAGAAGGCGATGCCCGCCACGTAAAGGCGGACTTGATCCAACCAACGCTCAAGGAACTGGTCCCGGTAATGGGACATCGGGAAAACATCCTTCAAATAGATATTACCCACGCGCAATTGCTGCTCCATCTCCTTCCGGAAATCGGCGGCGAAAGCGGCGCCGTCCGCGCCGGGCTTCACCCGGATGAAGGTGTTCAAGCCCTCTCCGACCCAATCGCCCTCCTCGGCCACCTTGTTCTCGTCCACCAGCTTATAGTAAGCGTAATCATAGCCGGTGAACTCGCAGTAACGTTGTTTCTCGCAGACACCACCGATACGGTAGGCCACGCTATCACGAGAGCCTTGGTCGGTGATATAGATCTCTTGGCGCACGGCCGCCGCAAGATCGCCGAAGAAGCTGTCGGCGACCGTACCCGTCACCACCACTTGGTTGTCACGCAGGGCGTCCACCAACTCCGAGGGGGACCCGCCTTGTGCCGTCTTTACGTCGAACACCTCGAAATAGGTGGGCGATACGTAACGCACGAAGCCATTACGGATCAACGAGTCCTTCCGGAACGTGGCGTATTGGTTCGATCCCCGGTAATGGAAATGCACGCCGGTGGTGAAACAGATTGATTCCACGGAGGGGTTCCGGCGGATGCGATCCATCAAGGTCAGATAATCCCCGCCTCCCCGTTCGCTATGCACGGAGGTCGTGTCATAATCGGGACTTTCCTCCGGGATCACGTCGAAACTCACATGATACGTATGCTCGATGTTAAAGCCCAAGGGCTGCGAGTAGAGTCTGTACATCACGAACAAGGCGTCCGCCGCATACCAAAGGAAGATAGAGACCACGAGCATTTCCAACCAGATAAACAAGTTCCCCTTGCGCTCGTTCCAGAGTTGTTTTAGAATCATCTTATACATAGCGTCAACCATTTATAGAGTCCGTAATATTCAATCTTGACATTCGCCAAGCCGGGAGGCCGGCGGAAAACAGGTTCAGCACGAGGCAGAACAGGAAGGCGGCGATAAAGACCGCCCCGTTAAACATCCCGGTGGAAAGCCCCGTCTTCCCCAGCGAGGTGACCAGCAACCAGTCCCTCAGCAACAACATGGCGCCGTACGACATCGCCAATCCCAGCAGTCCGCCGAGCAGGTCAAGACCATGTTCTCGGACAGCACTTGCCAGAGGATGGTGCCTTGCGTGGCCCCGAAAGCCCGACGTACGCCAAGCTCGGCCATCCGGCGGCGCATCCTCGACAGGGTGATGCCCGATAGGTTCAAGGCCGGAACCAGCAGGAGGATGAAAAGGATGATGCCGTAACGGACGTAGAGATAGAAGAGGTTCGCCCCGAACTCGCTACCGCCGCCGATCCATTCCTCGATCTGGGTGGAGGGCTGGTGAAGGATATCGGCCTTGACATCCCGGGTCTTGGCGTTGAACTCCTCGACCTTCCGCAACGCCTCGGTCCTCAACTCCTCCCTCGTGACGCCCGGTTTCAGCAGGACGCAACAGCTATACGAGCCGTTGATACCCTCTTGGTATCCCCCCGTCGTCCCGCACCGTGTAAGGATCCAGACCTCCGCCCACGCTTTCGAGGCGAACCGGGATACGTCCTTCACGACCCCGCAGATATTGTAGACGATGAAATCGAGCTTCATCTCCCGCCCCACGACTTGGTCCGTGCCGAAAAGGGCCAAGGCCACGCTCTCGCTGATCACGGCGTCGCGGATACCGCTCGTGAAAGCCGCCGGCTGAAGGGGCCTCCTTGCAGGAAATCGAACTGGAAGATCTTCCAGAAGGCGGTATCCGTATAAGAGATGTAACTCGTCCGGTTCTTAAGCCCGTCCATGGACGAGGCGGTCAACGGCCTGTAGCGATCCATATTGATGGCGGTAACGGCCTCCGCCCCTTTCAGCGGATAGCAGCATTCCTTCACCAAGGGCAGTCCCAGCGACGAGTAGGAGATGCGCCGGTTATCATCCTTGCCATTGCTCATGACGGTCGTTATGTAGCAGGTGCGGCCACGGTTTACCTCCGGCTTGAAACTCGCCGTATTCACGACATACAGGATGACGATCACCATGATCATGCAAATGGCCAAGGCGGTACCGAGTATCGAGATCACGCTCAACAGCTTGTTCTCCCCGATCATCCTCAACGCTTGTTTAATGTATTGCTTTATCATAAACCTTTGTATTATAAATTATCTATTACCCGACCTAAACAGCGATTGTTTGTTATCATCCGACTTTGTGCCCCTACGGAGCAAATAACGTGCCAAAAACGTAACCACCTGATTCCTAACATCACCCCGTAAAAAAAGCTGTCCGATAACGAACACTTGATTCGTTATCGGACAGCGATTATGGACAGTTTCAGATTTTATAATTCCCAACGTAAGGATCTCAGCAGTTCATCGATCTCGGCTGCCGAAATGGAGTCACGGTCGGCCTTATCGTAGATCGTGAGGAGAACAACCGTACCCTCATTATCTGCGCAGACAATGGCTCCGTGTAAGTAATCACTCTCGCCCCATGGCTCTTTCCTTTTCCCTTGGAGGCGATGGCCATGCGTACCTTGCGAACGCCTTTGCCTAAGCTCGTCCCTTGATCGGGGTTCTCGCTCAAAGACTTACCCAAAGCCGATAAATCAGCCTTCAATGAGCTATACTTCTTACAGAGACGTTTGAACTCTTTATCGAAGTCTTAATGGGTTTTTATCCTATACCTCATTGAGCAACTCACTTAAGTCTCTAAACTTATGCCCCACATCCTTGCCCTCACGCAAATCCTTCACGTCTTGCAGGGCATTCCTTAGCCCCGCCAAGATCTCCTCCTTGGTAGGCTCCACGTAATCGTCTGCCGGCTTCTCTACCGGGGTTGCCTTACCGAAGGCAGCCATCTTCATACGGCGGACACTGTCGAGGGCCTTCTTGATCAACTGTTCATCCTCCAAAGACATCACCTCTTGCAGTAACGACATTTTTAATTCTATAGCTGTCATAAGCTTGCTCCTTTCTCATTAATAAATTGACAGACGCAAAGATAGACAATTTATTCGTAATGCAACGCCTCCGCCGGAGCCATCTTTACCGCCTTGCGGACAGGGAACCAGATTCCCATGCAGATCATGCCGGCCATCAGGAGGTAGGAGACGCTGAGGGTTACTAGAAAGCGGAGGATGGAGAGGGGCTCGCGGTAGGAATCCAGCTTATCCAAAAAGGCCATATTGAAGACGAAGACCAGTAGAATCGGAACAGTGATCGCCAAGAGACCCAGACCTTCCAGATACATGTACTCGCCCAGCCTGCCCCGGCTGGAACCGATCGCCATGCGGAGACCGATCTCGCTACGCCGCCGCTCGGTACGCAACCAGAACGTGCCTACGATACCGAAGAATACGTTCACGAGCAGGAAGGCCATCATGGAGAGTTTCTTGCTGTTCTCGTTCTTGGTAAACCGGAGTTGGTCATCACGCTGGTCGGCAAGGAGGGTGACACCGTGGACGAAGATGTTATTTACCGTCATCCGATCCGCTGTTTTCTCCAAGAAAGCGTACATCTCATCCTCGGTCATCGGGCGTTTCGTACGTACCGATAGTTCAGCGCTCCTTACGCCGAAATTCTTCACGAACTCCCGCAAGGACTCACCTTTCAATATCGTGAAAGCGCAGTTCTCCGGACGGTCGAAGTCATTGCTACGGAAGGTAGGAAGGACAGCGGCGATCGTGAAAGGCTCGGAAAGGTCGTCATTCTCCGAGATCTGCCGGCCTATGGCGGACTGCCCCCCGAAGAAGAAATCCTCCGCCTCCGCCGTCACGACGAGCGGGCGGTAAGCGTTCTCCACCAGCGGGGTGATGGCACGGCCCTCCTTATCCTTCATACGGAATACATCGAAATAAGAAGGAGATACTTTCAGCTTGTGGTAGTTCTGTCCTACCGCCTTCGAGGTATCAGCGCCCAAGGGAAGGAGCGTACCCCACGAACTTCCGTTTGAATAAGGCATGGACCAATACGTAACACATACTTCCTCGACCTCCTGCTCTTGGCGGATACGTTCCATAAGCTTCAACAAATCCTGTGTTGCGTTCGAGTCGTAAAGTGAGTCGGGCACATAACCCGGGGCGTTCGACGAGAGCGTGGAAAGCTTGAAACGCCACGTATTCGAGATATCATATCCCATCGGGGCGTTATAGCAGCGCACATCCACCCATAACTTATCCATCATAAACCAAAGGGCGCACATCACGATAACCAACTCGCCCAGTATCCAGCCGTTGCTCTTGCGCTGGGCCCATATTATTTTAAATATATGCTTAATCATAATTTGATAGTTGATAGTTGATAGTTGACAATTGACAACTCATTGTTCATTATTCATTGGATTCACTCATTCCCCTTTAACGCTTCTACGATCGGTTGCCGTGTCGTACGCCATGCCGGTATCCCGGCGCTTAATATATTCAGCAAGAACGTAAAGATAAGGGCGGAGATAAATAAGCCCGGTTTAATAAGCATAGGCGCCGTAAGGCTCACGTTCTCGCTCAACATGAAAGGCTTCCCTACCACCAGCAACACCATCGAGAGACCGATACCGATCACGCCACCGATCAAGGTCAGCACAAAGTTCTCCGATAAGATCTGCATCAAAAGATTCTGCCCCGTAGCCCCGAAAGCCTTACGTAAACCGATCTCTTCTTTCCGCTTCTGCACGGACGATTGGATCACGCCCGTTAAGTTCAGCGCCGGGACCAAGAGCAAAAAGAATAGGAAAGCGCCCGATCCGGCCAAGAAGGTAGGCCAGTCCACCTTTTGAAAAGCGCCGCTTCCCATGGCCGTATCCAACTGGGAAAGTAGCCCGGAAGGGAAACCTACGTTATAATCGGTCTTGCTGTCATTGTAGCGACGGACCTGTTGGTCTAGCTCCGAGCGTATGGCATCGAAGTCGGAAGAGGAACGAGCCAATAAGGCCACGCTGAAATAACCGGCCATATTCTCCCCATACTCCCCATTTACACGGGTCAGGGCCTCATTGCTGCTATAGGGTATCCATACCTGAGCGTAGGAGCTCATCAATGAAGAAGGTACGTCACGCACCACACCGCAGACGGTGAAAGTGATAAAATCCATCACGACCTGCCGCCCGACGGCCTGTCCCGTTCCGAACAAATCGGTCGCCACTTGTTCCGACAGCACCATCTTCGGTATACCGGATTGAAAATCAGCCTCGCTAAAGGGGCCCCTTCCAAGAAGGATGGTCGAATATTTTCCAATGGCCCGCGTCCGTATAACAAATCTCATACTCCTTGAAGAGCCGTCTATTGGGCAATGACAAGGAATGGCTATCACTACAATAGCCGGATACGGCCTCTGGTTTCCGCAAGGTGTAGAAACATTCCTTCACGACCTCGCTGGACATACCTCCACGGTTATACTCCGGGCCATTGGGATTTTTCGTACCGACTTCCGTACCCCAGACATACATAAACCTAGACCGATTGGACTCAGGGGCATATCCCGTGGATTTAATCTGGAACACCAATACCATCACCAACACCATGGCGATCGCAAGGGCCGTTCCCGAAATAGAGATTACGCTTACGAGCGTATTTTCACGCAGCATTTGAACCGCTTGTTTGATGTACTGCTTATACATAAATCTAATCGTTTGTTATTATTCTACATATTATTCGTAATGCAACGCCTCCGCCGGGACCATTCGGGTAACCTTGCGCACAGGCAACCAGATACCGAGGCAGATCATGCCGCTCATCATTAAATAAGTTATACCGAAAGAGATAGCGAAACGCCCCGTCGTAAACGGCAGGCGATAGGTATCTATAGCATCCGTCGCCACCATATTGATAGCGAAGAGGGCGATAAACGGAAGGGTTAACGCCAATAGGCAAAGACCTTCCAGATACAGATACCGCCGTAACGTGCCATCGTAAGCACCCAGCGCCATCCTCAAGCCGATCTCTCCCCGGCGATTCTGCGCACGGAGCCAGAACGTACCGATAATGCCGAAAAAGACGTTTACCAGCATGAAGGCCATCAAGGAGAACTTATTGCTCATCTCACGCCCCTTACCATCCAGATGAATATCCCGGAACTCCCTGATATTGCTGATGCCATAGACAAATAGATTGTCCGCCGCCAACCGGTCTCCCATCTCATTCAGAAAACGATTCATGTCGTCCCGTGTATAGTTTCTTTTCATCCGGACGCAAAGCTCCGCATTCCGGGCTCCAAACTGATTGACAGTCTCGTTAAACAATTCCCCCTCAAGGCTCTGGAAAAAACATGGCTCCGGAGATTTATACTCGTCGGTCCGGATAGAGGTTGATACGGAGGCGACCGTAAAGGTATTATCCAATTTACTATGCCTCACCTTCCTTCCACGAGCCAGCCGGCCATGATAAAACACGTCTGCCATCTCCTTGGACAAGACCAAGGCGTTATGTATCCCGGCGATCTCGTCCGCTACAGGTTTCCCCTCCGGAGTCTTGATCCGGAAAAGCTTGAAATATTCCGGGGTGACATTCCGGATCTGGAAATTCTCCCCAGATGTTAAGCTCGTGTCACCATCCAGAGGCTCTATCTCCCTCCAAGAATTTCCCATCGAGTAGGGACAGGAGTAATAAGTAGCGCAAACTTCCTCCACCTCGGACCATTGGCGTATTTGCGACATCAAGCGGGTCAGCTTCTCCGGCTCGGATAGCCCGGGAAGCGAATCCGAAGGGTTCCGTTCCTGCTCGCTTAACTTGAAACGCCATACGTTCGTGATATCGAATCCGAGGGGAGAGTAATAGGTTCGCGTGTCCACATAAAACATATCGACCATCAGCCAGAACACACCGGCCACCACCAACAACTCCGCGAATATCCAACCGTTACTTCGGCGCTGGTTCCATATTATACTTAGTATATGCTTGATCATATCATTCCTTTTCAGTAGTTATTTTTCACACGTTCGCATCCTTCAACGATTCCACGATCCGCTCCCTCGCTATCCGGAATGCGGGTAATCCCGAGCTTAGTACATTCAATACCAACGTAAAGAACAGGGCCGCCACAAACAACAAGGGCTGGAAAAGCATGCCAAAAGTTATCACCGTATCTTTTGTCAGCAAGAACGACCGGCCTACATAGAGCAATACGACCGACAAACCTACCCCCAAAACACCTCCTATCAACGTAATGATCAGGTTCTCGCAAACAACCTGCGTAAACAGACGTTCACCGGTAGCCCCAAAAGCCTTGCGAAGCCCCATCTCCGGCCGCCTTTTCTGTACGGCGGATTGTACGATCCCTGTCAGGTTCAAGGTCGGTACCAGCAGCAGGAACAGAAGCACCCAGCCAGTTGTCTTCAGGTATTCGCCCCAACCTACCCGGTTATAGCCATACCGACTACCGGAACCTAAGGCCAGTTCCAGATGGGTGAAAGGCTTGGGAATCGTCAAGATGAAATCCGCTTTGCCGGCGTTGTAGCGGGCTACCCCTTGCTGGATCTCCGCATATATGGAATCGATGTCCGAGAGCTTATGCGCCAAGATCTCCGCCCCGAAAGGGCCACACATCCCGTCGCAACCTCCGCTATTGGTGTACAGGGTATTCGCCGTATAAGGCATCCATACATCGGCGAATGCCTCGCTGGCCGCTTTCGACGGGCGCTTTACCACTCCCGCGATCGTGCAAGGCATCACGTTATTTACCAAGATATCACGACCGACCACGTCTTGGGTACCGAACAGGATACCCGCCAACTTATCGGAAATAACCACGTGAGGCAGACCGGAATTGAAATCGGCCTCCGTAAAAGGCTTGCCGGAAAGGAACTTGAAGTCAAATACTTTCCAAAAGGCGGGATCGGTATAATAGACAGTATATTCCTCGAACAATCGTTTACCCGGAATGGAGATAACGTGGCTATTCTGTGCCGTCACGGTTACGGCCTCGGGCTTTTTCAGCGTATAGAGGCATTCACGTATCGTCTCGGCGGAAAGGCCCGTATTGTTATTCTCGCTCCCATCCTTCGATTTAGTGTTCACGGAGTAGATATAAAGCATCCGGTCTCGCTTCGATACGGGGCTATAACCTACCAGCTTGATTTGGAATTGCAACACGACAACCAAGATCATGGCCACCGACAGCATCGTACCCAAGATAGAAACCACGCTTGTAAGACGATTCTCTCTCAGCGCATGGATGGCTTGTTTAAAGTATTGCTTGAACATCCTTTATTTCAATTTCAGTTTATTCTTTTCCTTGAAGCTTGTCATATCGGAAACGACTACCTCGTCGCCCGGTTCCAAGCCATTGACTACTTCGACATACTCAAAGTTGCTGTCTCCCAGCTGTACCTTCCGCTTGATCAATTGGTTTCCGTTGACAACAAACAACTCATACTCTCCTTTCCCGACGTAGAACGAGGCGTTGGAAATACGCAGCACATCGTCCTTGATGGCATTCATCACGTATACATCGGTCTTCAAACCGGAGCGCAAGCGGCGATGATTATCCTCCTCCAACTGTACCGTGAAAGAGATTACACCGTTCTTCGATAAGGGGGTAACATCGCTAACCACCCCATCCAGTTTATCGTTGCCGATCTTTACAACGGCTTTGCTACCGGCGGCGATCCGGTCACCATAGGTATCGGCGATCTCCCCCTCTATCTTGAAATGGGACAAGTCGGAGACGATAGCGACACGACTGCTTGAGAGACTTGGCACCTACCTCGTTGTTCACGTAGGTCAGGATCGCCTTGCGGGGAGAGCGTATCTGGGCGTCTTCCAAGGTACGCTTCGTCTCGGCTAGGCTCTTTCGGAAGATGTTCAGGTCGAGTTCTTTCACTTTATAATCGGCATCCGTCAAGGATTTCTCGTTCTCATATTTTTGCTCATCCTCTTTCAGTTTCAAGACGCTAACGTTATAGTCCAGTTCCACTTGACGGACCTTATCGGTCGTTCCGGCGCCTAGGCTATCCAGATAACGCTCGTTGCGCAACTCCACTTCCTTTCGGTTCAGTTCCATGCGAGAGACTTTCAATTGCATCTCCATCTCGGAAAGCTTATTGCGGTTTTGGATACGGAGTTGATCCAATTGGAGGCGTTTCATTTGCTCCTCGTCCAATTGTTTCTTATAATCCGTCTCGGCGCTGAGCAAGTCCAGTTTCAAGATCGGAGTACCTACATCCACGGAATCGCCTCCCTTTTTATAAATCTCGACGATACGGGAGTTGATCGGTGATTGATGATTTCCTCGAAAGCAGGAACCACCTTGCCTGACGCGCTAACGGAAACCTCGATCACTCCTTTATCTACCGTTGAAAAAACCAAGTCCTTCCGTTGCAGGCTGGTTTGCATGAAACCGATCACCCCGCCTATTAAGACAACGGCAATACCAATCCCCGCCCCCAGCTTTATAAACTGTTTACGCTGCTCCTTCTGCCGAACCTCTTTTGATATCTCTCTGTCCATATTTCGTTTGTTTTTATTTTCCACCCTCCAAAGAGCAAACCCCGTGCCAAAAACGTAAGTAACTGATTCTATGAGAATATCCATTTTTAGTACTGTTCGATTTCGGACACTGTGTTCGGTTTCGCTCAAAACTTTTCCGATAGGCCTGTTGTTCTATGCCCAAAACTTATAAACGCAAAATGTATGAACACAAGACTTATCCTATTCACATGTATAGCCGGTCTGACTCTCTTTTTCTCTGGCTGTAGCAAAATGATGATGATCATCAAGGTATTATCCCTCTCCCCCCGGTAGAGAACGCTTTTCAAGAGAAATATCCCGATGCCAAGAACCCTGTTTTTGAGATCGAAGGTAACTATTATGTGGTAGATTTCAATAATGAAGGTTCCGAGACAACCGCTTGGTTCACGGATCAAGCGTATGGATGATGGAAAAGATAGACATCTCTTTCGCCCAATTACCGGCAGCGGTATCCACCGCCTTCAAACAAGGCTTTTACTCAAATTGGACCGTGGATGACACGTACGCCATCAATCGCCTAAATATGGGAATCGTTTACAAGATCGAGGCGGAGCAGTCCAATAGCGAAGTAGACCTGTATTATTCACAGTATGGAAACCTGATCAAAGCCGTGGACGATGAGATCAATAATGACGCACCGATCGTTATCCCGAAAGAGGTCAGCAACCTGATGGAGATCACTTTCGCCAACGCCGAGTTGCTGGATATCCAACAGAACAGCCTAGGTTACGAGCTGGATATGATCGATAACCAGATTTATAAAGTGGCGCAATTGAATAAGGATTACAGGTGGCAAAGTACCACATGGGCCATGTCCGAGCAAGAGGTTCCGCAGATCGTGATGCAAGGCTTCGAATCCTCCGCTTACGCTAGCGACAAGGTACAGTCCATATATACGTTATTGAATGCCAATGGCACCTTCTACCTATTCAAGGTTTCACATAACGGGCAGGACGAGACGATTACCTTTGATGTATTCGGGAATATCGTGAAGCCTGAATAAAGAGCGGAAACAACATCCAACTGATAACAAACCGCGCGATTCACAGCCGTCTCCGGACTTGAATCGCGCGGTTTGCGTTATATGATAATCAAGCTTATTTACTGATCAATTCCAAGGTCGCCCCTTTTACTCCCGGTGCGGAAGCCTCGAAATAGATCGTTCCCGGTTCCTCGGCCGTCTGCACGATAGCGGTAAGTTGCCCGCTAAACAGTTTCATTTCCGGAAGATGGAAGAGTTCCAGACTGGCGCTATTTCCATTTGCCGCCGCACGGTAGGCTCCGGCACCACGAACCTTAAACTGGATCTGTCGGGTATCATCCGGACAAAGGTTACCGTTCTTGTCTACGACTCTAACATTGATGAAAGAAAGGTCTTTTCCGTCAGCCGTCAATTGGTTACGATCGGCGGATAACTCAATATGATGCGGCTTCCCTGCGGTATGAACCTCCTCCTCGGCCACAGCGTTACCCTCCTTATCATAAGCGACCACCTTCAAAGTTCCCGGCTCGTATTTGGTATCCATCCACATCAAGCGATACCGTTTCTGGCGCTCGAAACTCTTTTGAGCCGCTTCGGTATAACTACTATCGATACCGATGCTTAGATCTTTCGTACGTTTCCCTTGGCTCTTTCCGTTGATAAACAATTCGGCGGAAGGATAATTGGTATAAACGAATACGGGTGTCACCTCGCCCTCACGTCCCGGCCATGTCCAATGCGGCAGGATATGCAAGGTCTTGGCGCTTTTGTTCCAATGACTACGGTATAGATAGTAACGATCCTTGGGGATACCCGCCAAATCGATAATACCGAACAAGGAGCTATGGCTTGGCCAATTCGTATAATAAGGAGTAGGCTCGCCAGATAATCAAATCCTGTCCATACGAATTCCCCGATACAATACGGAAGGTCCTCATGCTGGATAAAATCGTCTTCCGGCAGATTAGACCAGTTGCAATGCTCCACGTCGTACGAGGAACTTTGGTGATCCTCATAGACAGCCATCGCCTTACGCTCTACCGGGAATTTATAAACCCCTCGTGAGCTAACTGTGGAGGCCGTCTCGCTTCCCAAGATTATTTGCTGAGGCAGTTTCTTATAATTCACTTGATAACGGAACGGACGATAATTGAATCCAGCCACATCCATCACCGCCGCCATATTATTATTCACGACGGCATCCGGGGCATCCATACCTTGCGTCACCGGACGAGTCGGGTCTTCCCGATGGCAGATATCCTGCAAGAACCTAGAGATCTTACAACCGCTCTCATCCCATTGGTTAGGCACCTCGTTACCGACGCACCACATCACGACGCTCGGGTTATTCCGGTAATGATGTACCAAATTCACGAGGTCTTTCTCCACCCATTCGTCGAAAATCAAATTATAGCCGTTCGCGCATTTCGCCTTGTTCCATTCGTCGAAGCTCTCTGCCATCAACATCATACCCATCTCATCGCAAGCCTTTACCAACTCGGGAGCCGGCATATTATGGGAAGTACGGATAGCGTTGCATCCCATGTCCTTCAAGATCCGGATCTGACGACGGATAGCGGCATCATTGACGGCAGCCCCTAACGGGCCTAAGTCATGGTGATTACAAACGCCTTTGAATACCGTCTTCTCACCATTCAAGAAAAAGCCTTTATTCGGAATGATCTCGATCGAACGGATACCGAATGGGGTCGTATAGAGATCTTTCAGTTGATCGCCCTCATATAAACGAGTCTCCGCAGAATACAAGGCAGGCATATCCGGCGACCATAAAGTCGGGGTCTGGATGATAAACTCTTGGGAGAGGCTATTATCATTGTACTTAATCTGTGAGAGAGGCGTAGTCTGCTCCGTCAACTTTTGCCCGTTCGGATTCCATACACTGGTTTTCACGCTATACTTGCTGGCATCGGCCCCTTCCGGCAGTACGATTTTCGTCTGTACATTGACTTTCGCAAATTCCTTCGTGGCGGTCGGGGTCGTAATATAAGTTCCCCAGACCGGGATATAGGCGTTTTCCGTCACGATTACATGTACATTCCTATATAGTCCCGCTCCCGGATACCAACGGGAGGATTCCGGCAAGTTCTCAAGGCGAACCGCAAGGTGTTCTTTTTCCCCGGGATGAGCTGTTTCGTGATATCGAAATAGAAAGAATTATAGCCATACGGCCAATATCCAACCTCTTGCCCGTTCACGTAGACCTTGGCATGGCTCATCGCACCGTCGAACAGGATCGTGGCACGCTTCCCATCCGTAAATTGAGGAACTTCAAACTCGGTCCGGTACCAGCCGACTCCCACGAAAGGCAAACCTCCGGTTCGGCCGGCATGTTCCATGGCCTCCGTTTGTCCGTCTTGGGCGATAGCGACCTCTTGCTTATCATTCTGAGAGCTGAAAGGGCCGTAAATCGCCCAATCATGCGGAACGGTCACGGATTGCCACTTACTATCATTGAAAGTAGGATTGATAAACTCCGGGCAGTCTTCCCGGGCGAACTTCCAATTCTTTTCCAACAGGAACTCACTGCGTACTTGCGAGAAAAGCGCAGGGAAAAGGCAAAACAAACCGATCAAAATAGCGAAACTTGTTCTTTTCATTCGTTTTTTGTGTTTTTGTTATTCATAGCGGAACAAAAATAAGTATTTTTGTCTCCAATACAAACTAAATCAAAAGAATTGCACAGCATGTTGTTACAATTAGCTTTCGTTTTAATAGCCATCATCATAGGTGCCCGTATCGGTGGTATCGGATTAGGCGTGTTAGGAGGTCTCGGACTCGGTATACTCACCTTTGGATTCGGGCTCCAGCCCACTTCCCCTCCTATCGATGTCATGCTTATGATCGTTGCCGTAATAGCGGCAGCTAGTTGTATGCAAGCCGCTGGTGGACTTGATCTGATGGTTAAGTGGGCGGAGAAATTGCTTCGCAAGAATCCTCAACGAATCACGATATTAAGCCCGTTCGTCACCTATTTGTTTACCTTCATAGCCGGAACGGGGCATGTGGCTTATTCGGTCCTTCCGGTAATCGCCGAGGTCGCTACGGAAACGAAGATCCGTCCCGAACGTCCGATGCGATCGCCGTGATCGCTTCCCAGCAGGCTATTACGGCCAGTCCGATATCGGCGGCTACGGTAGCGATGCTTAGTATGTTATCCGGATATCATATCTCCTTGATGGATATCCTTATGATATCTGTTCCCTGTACTTTATTGGGGGTATTGGCGGGAGCGATCTATTCTTTAAGGTTGGTAAAGAATTGGATCAAGATCCGGAATACTTAAAGCGGGTAGCGAACCATGAGTTCAGTACGAAGCATTACGAGACGAAAGGCGTGGAAAACCAAAAGAAAGCGGCTTTATCGGTCGCTATATTTGTTCTCGCAACGATAGCGATCGTTATTTTTGGTTCTATGGAGTCCCTACGTCCGGTCTTTACCGTCGGCACGGAAAAGGTCTCGATGCAGATGTCACATATTATTGAGGTATTAATGTTGACAGCCTCCGCTTTCATCTTATTATTCACAAAAACGGATGGAATCAAGGCCGCACAGGGTTCCGTTTTTTCCGCAGGCATGCAAGCGGTGGTAGCGATCTTCGGTATCGCTTGGATGGGAGATACATTTATCGCCGGCAATATGACTGAATTAAAGGGATCTATCGAGCATATAGTTACACAGATGCCTTGGTTATTCGGATTGGCCCTTTTCGTAATGTCCATTTTATTATTTAGCCAAGCGGCTACCATTCGTGCGTTATTGCCGCTAGGGATCGCATTGGGAATCTCACCCTATATGTTGATCGCTTTATTCCCCGCCGTAAACGGTTATTTCTTCATCCCAAACTACCCGACAGTCGTAGCCGCCATCAACTTCGATCGTACAGGCACGACCCGCATCGGTAAATACATCTTGAACCATTCTTTCATGATGCCGGGATTGATAGCGACTGGGGTTTCTGTAGGATTGGGGTTACTATTCATTCAATTCATATAATAAGAAAGCAAAAATAGAGACGCAGCATACACGCTACGTCTCTACACCCCACACCATATATCATATTATATTACTTCAACAATTTTTCCTGAATCAACTGCTTTAACTCCAGTTTTCCCATCGTGCCAATCATCATCTCACGGGGGCCGTCTAGCGGGCAAAACATCAAAGTGGGAATCGTTCGGATATTAAAGGCTGTCTCGAGTGCCTCCTCTTGATCTACATCCACCTTATAAATATAATCTTCCATCAATTCTTTGGCAAACTCATCCAATATAGGGCTTAAGCGTTTGCAATACCGCACCAAGGAGCGTGAAAATCTATGAGGCAAGGACGACTTCCTATATATTTCCAATCTTTGGGATTCGCCTCAAAATCACCTACATTGGCGATAAAACCATCTTTCGTTAAATCGATCACTACCATACTTCTCTATATTTTGATTTATAATATAACAAAGATAAGTATGAATAGGTTGCGGTATTTTTTATACTTTCGCGGCATCGTTTTAACAACAGACAGAATGCTCACACTTGATAAAATTTATCAGGCATCATATGCCTTGAAGACAGTCATCAGACGCACTGATTTAATCAGCGCTCCCAATATCAATCCGGAATCCCATATTTTTCTAAAACCAGAGAACTTACAAGTAACCGGATCGTTTAAAGTGCGCGGCGCTTGTTTCAAGATCGCCCAGCTTACGGAAGAAGAGAAATCGCATGGCGTAGTGGCTTGCTCGGCGGGAAACCATGCCCAAGGTGTGGCATTAGCGGCTACCGCTCATGGTATCAAGTCCTTAATCTGCTTGCCCGATAACGCTCCTATCTCTAAAGTCGAGGCTACTAAATCTTATGGGGCAGATGTATGCCTTGTCGAAGGTGTTTACGATGACGCCTATAACAAGGCTTTACAATTGAAGGATGAGAAAGGATACACATTTATCCATCCGTTTGATGATGAGGATGTGATCGCCGGACAAGGGACCATCGGTTTGGAGTTATTGGAACAACTCCCGGAAGTAGAGGCCGTAATCATTCCGATCGGAGGGGGTGGCTGATCTCCGGAGTCGCCTATGCCATCAAGAACTTGAACCCGAATATCAGAGTTTACGGAGTGCAAGCCAAAGGAGCGCCCAGCATGTTAAACTCTATCGAGCATGGGAAAATCGAACGCCTCAAAGGTGTCCGTACCATAGCCGACGGTATCGCCGTAAAAGAACCGGGAATACATACTTTCGATCTTTGCCAGCAATATGTGGACGAGATCGTATCCGTGACAGACGATGAGATTTCCACCGCTATCCTCGCATTGATCGAGCAACATAAATTAATCGCCGAAGGGGCGGGTGCCGTAGCCGTGGCCGCCGCCATGTTTAATAAAGTACCCATCAAAGGGAAAAAAGTAATCTGTTTGATTTCCGGCGGAAATATCGACGTGAATATCCTTTCCCGGGTAATCGGACGTGGTTTGCAGAAATCCGGCCGCTCTTGTTCCATGACGATCGATTGGTAGACAAACCCGGACAACTACAGCACGTATCTGAAATCATTGCCTCTACCGGCGCTAACGTAGTATCCGTATATCACGAGCGTGTCAGCCATACGGCTGATATCAATGGCTGTTATCTGCGGTTGGAGATGGAAACAAGGAATCAACAGCAGATTAATGAGATCCGGCAATTACTCACCGTTTCGGGATATAAGATAGTGGAAGGATAAACAATTCGCCCCTAAGCATACAATTGATTGGCAAACCATTACTGTGCCACTACTTTCCATAGGCGTGGCACAGCCGTGCCATCACGGTGGCACAAGCGTGCCCTAAGAATGGCACAAGCTAAATATTAATATATTGTCTTAATGTATTCACATACTCCTCCATCGCCAAGCGTCCTTTATCTGTGATCCGGCAAACCGTTCGGGGCTTCTTCCCGGCAAACCCCTTCTCGATCTCGATATAACCAGCTTCATTAAGTTTGTCCAATTGGACGCTGAGATTTCCTGCGGTAGCGCTCGTCTTCTCCTTGATATAGACAAACTCCGCCTCCTCCACCGATAGTAAAATGGACATCACCGCTAGCCGGAGTTGGGAATGCAATAAAGGATCTAATTCTTTAAACATTGTTTTTTAGCTTTATTATTAAGAATATGCCCGGGAATAATCATCATTACCACAAATGAAAGGCCAAAATACAAATACCATAAAACTGTGACAGGATCATGATTTATCAAACTCATCAGCATGTGGATAACTAAAACGAAAGCAACCACCGGAGAGTAAATCATCCATTTCTCCCGCAAGATAATGCCATTTATAGATACCCCTAATCCACAATATAATAACGATAAAGGAAGCATCAATATAAAATTGACGGATTGCCCATAAAGCGCACAAAATACCGCGATCAAGACGAACGTCAGTCCAAACATACAGCCAAACACTTGCCATACCTTGGAGATCGTCTTGTCCGTATAAGTCACCACGGCCGGCTCACAACCTCTTTGCTTATATGAAATAACTGGTCCGACAGCAAACATGAGCATCCATCCCCAAGACCAAATATAATTTTGAGTACACAATATCAAGGAGGATATCACGACCGATAAGAGCACAGTAAAATATCCCCAATAAAGTAACACATTGCCACTCCCTACTTTCATGTTTCGCTTACTGGAGTTAATCATCTGAAGTGATAATATCCAGACTTTCTTTTTCTGATAATTTTCTATCTTCCATAATTGTATTTATTTTATGTTATTTTTCATTCAGGCGACTCCGTTCGGAACCGGAACCTATCTCAATCTTACTCTTCCTTACTTTCTTTCCGCTATTGAAATTCCATGTCAACGCAACCTTAAAGACCCTTCCAGTAAGTCCGTTTTCATAACGGGATGATGTTCGATAAACATCCAACGTACTGGCGTACTCATTGGCTTGGTTAAAGATATTATCGACTGAAACTGCCAACAATAGCTTATCATTAAATAGTTTCTTTCTCGCCATTACTCCAACCGTATGCCGGGGGGCGACCTCGCTATTACCGGAATATAGCCGGCTCGTTCCACTATACCGGGCCTCCACCGTAAAACCTGCCGGCAATGCAAAGGTAGCGATCGCATTGGCAAACCCTAAATAATGAGACAAGAAAGAAGACAATTCCGTCATCCGGATATCCTGCCGTACGCCTATGAAATTCCCTGTCAAGTTACACCAAGTAAGTTGATACGGCAAGCTGACCGCTACAAACCAATGGTTTTCCCGATCGTGATTTTCATACGTGATATAGGATACATCGGGATTCGCCACATCTTGTTTACAGAACTCCCGGATCAAGTCGTGGTGCAAGTTTCCTCCTACAGTCACCGTATAACGATAATTATAAACCAACGTTACACTGAAACGATTGATATAAGTAGGACGCAGATAGGGATTCCCGATCTGGTAGCTATAGTCCGAACTCTGTATACGATTCGGATTCAAGGTATAGAACGGAGGACGTTCGATATTACGAGCATATTGCCCGACCAGCATCCACCTCTTGATGGGATCGAACGCATAGGTCACGCTCAAGTTCGGAAAAAGATCCAGATAATCCCGACTAAAATCCTCACTTCTATCCGACGTCTTGGAATATTCCGCACGTACCCCCGCAGCAAACGACCAGTTCTTGATCTCCGCAGAGAAAGAGGCGTAAGCTCCTACTATATTTTCATTATATCTCAAGTATATCCATATTCCTCATTTGGAATCCAGCTACCACTAGAGGTTACCCCCTCATACAAGGAATGAT